>Ga0335085_10000094_pt1 | contig 293104 bp, 232 predicted proteins | sample Lox_Sample_45_FD_206712 | JGI IMG/M metagenome (GOLD analysis project Ga0335085, IMG submission 206712) | Soil microbial communities from Loxahatchee National Wildlife Refuge, Florida, United States - Lox_Sample_4.5 | ecosystem: Environmental > Terrestrial > Soil > Wetlands | place: USA... | reverse complement strand
GGCGCGGTCCCTTGAAAGGCCGCGCCCCAAGCTTGAATTGACGCTGGAATTATACTCCGACGGGCTGCTTGCTGCGCACCGGCACCGGCGTGAGCCAGCCGTGACGGTCGTTCTTCTCTCCACGCACAATGGCGTAGAACTCCTTTTGCAGTGCTTTCGTGATTGGACCCATCCCGCCCTTGCCGATCTTGATCTTGTCGACCGACCGGATCGGCGTGACCTCCGCCGCCGTGCCGGTGAAGAAGACTTCGTCCGCGATGTACAGCATCTCACGAGGAATCATTTGTTCGACTATCGGAACGTTCAGGTCGCGCGCGATCTGCAGGATTGAATCGCGCGTGATCCCCGGCAGCACCGAGTTTCCCAGCGGCGCCGTGATCAGCTTGTCGCGATGCACGATAAACAAATTCTCGCCTGACCCTTCGCTGACGAATCCATTCTTGTCGAGCGCGATGCCCTCCACATATCCGTTCGCGATCGCTTCCATCTTGATGAGCTGCGAGTTCATGTAGTTCGCGCCGGCCTTGGCCATGGCAGGCAGTGTGTTCGGAGCCAGGCGCGTCCATGACGAAACGCAAACGTCCACGCCTTCGCCGTCGCCGCTCAGATATTTGCCCCACGGATAATTCACGATGTAGATCTCGACCGGGCAGTTCAGCGGATTCACACCAGCATCGCCGTATCCACGAAACACGATCGGACGGATGTAGCATGGCCAGGCGCCATTGTGACCGACAGTCTCGAGCATCGCACGGACGAGTTCGTCGCGTGTGAATGCCAGTTCCATCCGATAGACCTTGGCCGAATCCACCAACCGCTGCATGTGTTCTACGGCGCGGAAAATCGCCGGTCCGCTGGGCAGGTCGTAGCATCGGATGCCTTCGAACACCGACGAGCCGTAGTGCAGTACGTGCGACATCACGTGTACGGTTGCGTCGTCCCAGTTGATCAGTTTTCCGTTGTGCCAGATCTTGTCGGTCTTGGTGATGGCCATCGAGACTCCTTACGAGTGATGAAGTAGCAACGAGGCGGAGCCTTCCTCCGGCAGGGAAATCGAGGCGCGAACCCAACCCACGTTACAGATCATTATAGCCGAGGGGCTTGGACGGCCGGCTTCGAGCCCCAGAGGGATTTCCGCGCATTTATTGCCGGCTTTCCTTGGAGTGTGTCTCCAGTAGACGTTTCGTCAGCAGTACCATCCCAAAGATCTGGGTCCACTCGGAAACGATGTTTCCCACGACCTGCCCCCATTTTGAGTTTGGATCGGAAATCGCGAAGAGCCAGATCCAGCCAATGCCAGTCACCGCGAGAAAGATCGTCAAAGAGTGATCTCGCAGGAATTCCAAAAAGGGCCTGAGCCAATGGCGTGGCGGGCGCCGGCTTTCGGCCGACCCAACTTCAAAGAAAAACTTGGTAGCTAACACGGTGACAAGCAGTCCGGTCCAGTCGGCAATCGCGTTCCCAAAGAATGAGCCAAGATGGGTGCTCGGATTGGACCGGGAATAGAGAACGATCCAGGCCAGAAGAATAAAAGCGGCAACGATGCTCAGGGAATGTTTGTGCAGAAAAGACCTTCTGCGGCGTGTGCTCATGGCACTTCGATGACAGAATTGGCGGCCGGGGCTGCTTTTGAACTGCTTCGATGTGATTAGCCGCCAAGCCCCTTGCACTGCTGGCGACACTGGGGTTCACAGAGAAAACCTTAGCTTCGCCATTTGAGTGTGGCTGGGCCCGACATCGGATGCTTCATTGGCTGGCCGCTTTGCTTTGCTTCGAGGTGGGCCGCTTTCAGTTGGAAGTACCATTTGGCCGGGCGGTCGGCATCATCGATCAGCATGAGATGCGGGTTGTGCTTGAGGCCTTCGGACTGCATCTCCATGGTGCGACGATCTTGTTCGACGAATTTTCCGAAGACAAATTTCAGCAGCTCGGGCACCAGAGGAACCCAACGGAACAGGTTCCAGGCAGCGACGACATCAATGCGGCATTGGCTGCGCGTGATCGGTGTCACCGTGGTCAGGCTCGAGAACCAGTACTTCCCTGCCCGAATCGTTTCGGTGCGAATGTTGGGAAGAACGAAATCGATAGTTGTGGAGATGGAGTCTGCATCTGCATAGAGGCGCAGGAGCTTGTAGGGCGCTGAGTTTGAGCTGGGCGTGTGCGCCGACATCCGGAAACCATTCGGAATAGGCTCGAAATTCTTCTGCTTTTCATGAATGCTGCGCTGCGAGCGCCACCACCACGCCTGGTGGACGAATGGCCCATGGGCGGGATCCATGAGCCCGATGATGCCATGGTCAATGCTCACAGGCATCTCAGCCTGAAGATAGGCAACTTTGTATTTTGAGCTGAACTTTTCAATTGTGGGAGACGGCTCGCAAACTTCGGGCGGTTTGCTGAAACCAGCGCCGGGAGGGGGCGGGTCTGGGATGTACACCCAGATGAAACCATCCTGCTCCTCGCAGGGATAACTACCGGCATAGATGCGATCGACTTTCATCGTCTGATCGGAAGTGAGTGATGGAATCAGCTGGCATTGGCCGTTGTGCACGTCGAACTGCCATCCGTGATACGGACATTCAAGATTCTCGCCATCGAACTTGCCAGAGTTGAGAGGCATGCCACGATGCGGGCAAGCATCGCGTAGAGCGAAGGGATGATTCTGGCGATCGCGCCCAATGACGAGAGGAATTTCCAGCAATGTCGCCTTGTGCAGTTGATTGCGGTGAACTCGATCCGCAGGCACGGCGCGATACCAGAAGCCAGTGAGCATCAGCGTGTCGGTGGCCTGGCGTTGCGGGAGATCGAGTTCGGGCATGAGAAAGTCCGATCGTTGGTTGACGATTTCTGCTTGTTGATTGAAAAGCTTATGCTAGCATCCGCTCGGCCTGCGACTGCGAGAAAAGCATTTCACCACAGAGGTCACAGAGGGAATCGGATTGATCGACATCTCAGGGCGGTTTCGGCGGCTCACACCAGCACAACGAAACACATTCATTGCCTGTTTTCTTGGGTGGTCGCTGGATGCGTTCGACTTTTTCATTCTGGTGTTCTGTATCCCGGCGCTGAGTACTCACTTTCAGGTACACGTCTCCACGATTGCCGAGGCTGTATTTTGGACACTCGCCATGCGTCCTCTGGGCGCCATTCTGTTCGGCATGATGGCCGACCGGTGGGGCAGGCGTCCAACGTTGATTCTGAACATCATCTGTTACTCGTTCTTCGAATTGGCCTCCGCGTTCGCACCAAATTTGCAGATCTTTCTAATTACACGTGCGTTGTTCGGAGTCGGTATGGGTGGCGAGTGGGGAGTTGGGGCTGCCTTAGCATTTGAGACTTTGCCCGTCGAAGGGCGTGGCTTTTTCTCCGGCCTCCTGCAGGAAGGTTACGTGGTGGGGTATCTGCTTGCGGCGCTCGTCTATGGCACGTTGTTTTCTTTCGTTGGCTGGCGAGGGATGTTTGTAATAGGTGCGCTTCCCGCCGTGTTAGTCATCTTCATATTGAACAAAGTTGAGGAGTCCCCTGCGTGGGTCCAAGGGCAAGTTTCGAGGGAACACGCTCGGCCCATTGGTAAAGATATTTGGTCGCACGCTGGAATTTTCGCGTTCCTGGTCGTACTTATGTTTGCCTTTAATTCATTCAGCCACGGAACACAGGACTTGTATCCGACGTTTCTGCAGAAGAATTTGAATTTTCCTCCGAAAACGGTCAGTCTCATCGCAGTGATCTACAGCATTGGTGCTCTGTTGGGAGGAATCTGCTTTGGAACTTGGTCGGAGCGCATCGGCAGAAAGAGGGCCATCGTGATTGCCGGAGTGCTGGCGATCCCAGTGATTCCATTATGGGCCTATTCGCATTCCGTACCAATGCTGGCAGCTGGCGGATTTCTGATGCAATTCATGGTGCAAGGCGCATGGGGCGTAATACCGGCTCATCTGAATGAGTTATCGCCGGCAGCCGTGCGGGGTACTCTGCCAGGATTTGCTTACCAGATCGGGAACTTGCTCTCGTCGCGCAATTCCGTAATCCAGGCGCGAGTTGCGGAATTCCGATATGGGGGGGACTTCGCGCCAGTCCTGGCGTGGACCGTTGTGATTGTCGCGAGCCTTGTGACGATCATCACATGGAGCGGCAGAGAGCGGAGCGGCGCCGACCTTTCGAAAACAACTTAGAAGAAGAATCGATTTTGTAGAGGCTGTGCAAGATTTGGCACATCGTCCTTATGGCACGGAAGTAGGATTGTCACGGGAACATTCCGATGGTACAGTAGTCGAAAAGCTCACGCCTTCGTTGATTCAATTCAATCGGGTCCCAGAGCATCGGCTTGCGCGAATGCGTGCACCTGAGGTAGCGCCACAATGAAGGATACCCTTATGAGTCCGGTACAAACCGGAGAGTCGTCTGAGCGGGAAAACTATGCGAACCGTAAGCTGATTCGCCCAACGCTGCCCCGCATCGAGAACCACAACCATGGCAATCACAACGCCGCTCCAGCGCCTGTACAAGAGCGACGCCCTGAGCGTCACGATCGGCCCGAACGAGGTGAGCGTCCCATGGGACCGAGTGGCGGTAAGAAATTGGCTCCTCCAGAGACCACGAACGCCGAGAATTTCTACTATCAAAAACAGATGCAGACGCGCACTCCGATGGTCATCGTACTGCGTGATGGTGAAGAAGTTCACGGCATCATCGAATGGTACGACCGGAACTGCATCAAGGTGAACCGCGAGAACGGTGCCCCGAATTTGATGATTTATAAGCCGGCTATCAAATACATGTTTAAAGAGGGCGAGGGTAAGTAACTTTCCAGTCGCGTGTCTCGAGTTTCAAAGCTGCAACAATAGAACGTCTCTGGGTTCTTCCTGTTTAGATCGCTAAGTACATTGTCATCAGCGGTAGTCCCCACCATTTAACTTCTTCCGCGCGCAGCCTCTTCTTCATCGTCGGCGTAGACTATTCTTCAGATCTGAGATCACAGTTCGGCGTGTCCGAGGCCCCATCCATGCGTTCGATTTCTCGAAGAGAATTTCTGCAATCCGCAGCCGTAGCGTCTACGGCCGCCTGCGTGCTTCCTCATTCATTAGCCTTGCCACACGCAAGCGCCGAGAAAGACTTCCTCGAAGAGTTTGGATACGGTGAGGTCACACTAAATAGCCCCATCCACGAAGAGCAGTTCCGCCAGACGCAAGCAGTTCTTATGGGACTGGATGACGACGCCTTGATGAAGCCTTTTCGGGCAATGGTCGGTCTGCCTGCTCCGGGCGAGGACTTGGGTGGATGGTATCGTTACGATCCGAATTACGACTGGCATACATTTGACGCGGGGTTCGCGCCGTCCGCAACCTTCGGACAGTGGGTCTCGGCGCTGGCGAGGGGCTACGCCATCACCGGGGATCAGGTGGTGAAAGAGAAAGTCCTGCGATTGAACCAACTGTATGCGAAGACAATTGACGGAAAGTTTTATGTCAACAACCGGTTCCCGGCCTACTGTTACGACAAACTGGTCTGCGGATTGATCGACTCTCATAAGTATGTGGGTGATCCGTTCGCATGGGAAATACTGGCGAAGACGACCGAGGCCGCAATGCCGCACTTGCCTGGACACGCGGTAGAGCATGGAACAAACTGGCGGCCTGGAAAGGATGAGTCGTGGAACTGGGACGAGTCGTATACCATGCCGGAAAACCTGTTTCTCGCCTATCAGCGTGGAGCAGGAGAACGGTACAAGCAGATCGCCGTTCAGTATTTGAACGAGCCTTTCTACGAGCGGTTGGCTCTTGAGGAAAATGACCTGAAAGGTCGACACGCTTACAGCCATGTGAATTGCTTGTGCTCGGCAATGCAAGCGTATTTGACGCTCAGAGACGAAAAGTATCTGCGAGCCGCGAAGAATGGATTCGATATGGTGCAGGCGCAGAGCTTTGCGACGGGTGGATGGGGTCCGGATGAGCAACTGCGGGCGACGGGGAGTTCAGACCTTTACGACAGTCTGACGAAAACGCACAGCAGCTTCGAGACGCCCTGCGGATCGTACGCACACTTCAAGCTAACGCGCTACCTGCTCCGCGTGACACGCGATCCTTGGTACGGCGACAGCATGGAACGCGTCATGTACAACACAATTCTCGGCGCGAAACCACTCGAATCCGACGGTCACACGTTCTATTACTCGGACTACAACTTCAAGGGCAAGAAAGTGTATTCCGATCACCGCTGGCCTTGCTGTTCGGGTACCATGCCCCAAGTCGCGTCGGACTACCGCATCAGCACCTACTTCCGCGATAGCCGTGATGTGTTCGTCAATTTGTACATCCCTTCCACCGTGCGATGGACGCAGGACGGAGCGCAGATTTCTTTGACGCAGCAGGGAGACTACCCACACGAGCCGCACATTTCGTTCGAGGTGAAAAGTTCAAAGCCCACCCGATTTTCGGTAAATCTTCGGATTCCGAGTTGGGCGGAAGGCGCTTCGGTTGGCGGCAACGGCAAGCGGATGGATGTCGCTGCCGGATCATTCATTCGACTGGACCGCGAGTGGAACTCGGGCGATCGAATTGAGCTCGAGCTTCCCTTGAAGACACGTCTGGAGTCTATCGATGCACAACATACGGACACAGTAGCTCTGCTATCAGGACCGCTCGTCTTGTTCGCGATTTGTGACTCCCAACCTGCCGTGACACGTGCCCAGTTGATGGCCGTGAAGAAAACCGGAGCACAGAGTTGGAAAGTAGAGACGGGAACTACGGCTCTCAATATGCTCCCTTGGACGGCCGTGATGGCAGAACCCTATGCGACTTATCTGCGGATCACATAAGCCTGAAGCCACAAAGGGAGAGACCGGGTTCTGCGAATGTACAAAAGCCCTTCCTTCGGTGGGACTGATTACTTTGCCTTTTTGGTTGAGCTGCGCTTCGCGGCAGGCTTTGCGCCCCTCTGTTTTCCAAACACGCGAGCGAAGATTTTATCCACGTTCTTCAACTGGCGTGGCAGATCGAAGGCATATTCGATCTGCTTGCGGGGAACCTTGCTGGTGATCTCTTTGTCAGCCAAGATCTCATCATGGAAGTTCAAACCTTCTTTCCACGAGCGCATGGCATGGCCTTGTACCAAGCGATAAGCGTCTTCGCGCGTCATCCCGTTTTCGACGAGATCGAGCAAAAGCTGACCACTGAAAATAAGGCCGCGCGTGCTCTCGAGATTGGCACGCATCCGGTCGGGATAGACGAACATCGTGTCGATGAGGTTCGTCGTCTTACTCAGCATGTAGTTCATGAGCGTCGTCGAGTCCGGCAGTATCACGCGCTCGACCGATGAGTGCGATATATCGCGCTCATGCCAGAGGGCCACATTCTCGAATCCGGCCTGAGCATTGGCGCGGACAACGCGGGCAAGTCCGCTGATCTGCTCGCAGGTGACCGGATTACGTTTATGCGGCATGGCCGACGATCCCTTTTGCTTCTCGCTGAAAAACTCCTCGGCCTCGCGCACTTCGGTGCGCTGCAAGTGTCGAATCTCGGTCGCGATCTTGTCGAGCGTCGATGCAATCACCGCTAACGTCGCCAGATAGTTGGCGTGGCGGTCGCGCTGGATTACCTGCGAGGAAACGGCCGCAGCTTTCAATCCCAGGCGAGCACAGATCTTTTCTTCCAGCTCCGGCGTAAGGTGCGCGAAGATTCCCACCGCGCCCGAAAATTTGCCGACCCGCATGTCTTCTGCGGCAGCTATGAATCGCGTGATATTGCGCTGCGTTTCCGAATACCAGTTGGCGATCTTGAATCCGAAGGTGATGGGCTCAGCGTGTATGCCGTGCGTACGCCCGATCATCGGCGTGTCTTTGAATTCCCAGGCGCGCCGCTCCAGCACGTCAGATAGGCGCTGAAGATCCTGCGCGATCACTTGCGACGCCTGACGGATGAGCAGTGCTTGGGCCGTATCCACGACATCGTTAGATGTGAGCCCGTAGTGGAACCAGCGGGCATGCGGGCCGACGATCTCAGCGACGGCCGTGGTAAAGGCAATGACGTCGTGACGGACTTCCGCTTCGATCTCGTGGATGCGCTCGACGCGAAAGTCGGCACGCTCTTTGATCGCTCTGGCGGCGTCTTTAGGAACCAAACCAGCTTCGGCCAATGTTTCAGTAGCTGCAACTTCCACGGCCAGCCAAGTGCGGAATCGGTTTTCATCGCTCCAGATGCGGGCCATCTCAGGCCGGGTATAGCGGGGGATCACGGTCGGGCTCCTCGTTCAAGATGTAGTGGACAGAGGATTCTAAATGGGTCGGCACGAGATGGGCTAGGCCCGTGGAAACGTGCCTGGGTTTTCCCTGTTTTCTCTGTGTTCTTGGGCTGCAAAGGGCTTTCCGCCGATTCGGTTCCAAAGTTCAAAAGCCCCACCTCCCGTGCTGACTTCAGTAACGGGACGTGGGGCTCGCCGCGAATACCCCCTCGGTATCGCGGACCGTTTGCGGTAATAGTTCCTTTTTATATCGTATCACGATATAATATGTAAAGACTATCGCCGCACGATAGAATCGTGGGTATGAGAAAGCTCACGGTGGCCGATTATCAAGCTCTGGCGGAATTCCGCTACCAGATCCGGAAGTTTCTGCATTTCAGCGAGCGCGCTGTTGAAGCTGCTGGGCTGGAACGGGGCCAGTACCAACTGATGCTCTCAATCAAGGGCATGCCTCCGAATTTGCGCCCCCGAATCCGGGACTTAGCCGAGATGCTGCAAGTTCAGCATCATAGCGCGGTCGAGTTGATCAATCGGCTGGAGACGAGGGGCTACGTAATCAGAGAGCGGAGCCTGGAAGACCGGCGCGAGGTGCTGCTAGCTCTGACCCCCAAGGGGGAAAAAGTGCTGGCCGAACTGGCTCTGCATCACCACGAGGAGTTGCAGGAAGCAGCTCCCCAACTCGTCGCCTCCTTACGGCGCGTGATGAAAGGAAAAGACCACCGTCAAAGACGCCTTGGGCAGGAGATGCGAACGGCCTAGGAGACCTGCAGCGGCGGTAGTAGCAATCCCATCAAAATTGGAAAGAGATTCAGCAAGCAAGCTATGAACAGCAATAACCATGATGGGTCCCCAAGCATCGCGAATGAGCCGCTGGCGGCCTCCGGCATATCACCTTTGTCCCCGCCTCCACCTGCCTCATTTCGAATCGTGTTGATGTCTTTCCTGGCAGCAGGAATCGGACTTCTCGCCGGGATTGTCGCCTATATCCTTTACAAGCTCATCGGCTTCTTCACTAACGTTTTCTTCTTCCACAACGCCAGCACAACATTTCGTAGTGTCGGCGGACATCATCTGGGATGGTGGGTCATTTTCGTGCCGGTTGTCGGTGGTTTGATCGTTGGCGTGATGGCGAAGTACGGAAGCTCGAAAATCAAGGGCCACGGAATTCCTGAAGCGATGGAAGCTGTTCTGATGAACCGCAGCCGCATCGAGCCGAAGGTTGCGCTGCTAAAGCCCATTTCGGCAGCCATTGCCATCGGCACGGGCGGCCCATTCGGAGCCGAAGGTCCCATCATTCAGACAGGTGGCGCGCTCGGATCGCTCGTTGGCCAGGTTCTGCACACAACCGCCGTTGAACGCAAGGTACTGCTGGCCTGCGGTGCCGCCGCTGGAATGTCGGCGACATTCAATACCCCAATCGCCGGCGTAATTCTCGCCATCGAGTTGCTGCTCTTCGAGTTCAAATCGCGGTCGTTTATTCCTCTTGTAATCGCCAGTACGTTGGCAACCGCGGTCCACATGCAGTTGCTTGGTCCGGGACCAATGTTTCAGGTGGGGCAGGTCGATTTCGCGATCCCGCGAGCTCTGCCTTTCTATCTTGTGCTTGGGCCTCTCTGTGGATTGGCGGCTGTCATCTTGAGCAAAGCTCTCTACTGGGTCGAGGATCTATTCGAAAAGCTTCCTGTGGATGAACTCTGGTGGCCAGCAATCGGTGCGCTTGCACTCGGCGTCATCGGCTTTTATGTGCCGCGCGTTCTCGGTGTTGGATACGACACGATCGGCTCAATTCTGAATGGCGAGCTCGCTTGGAAACTCCTGCTCATCGTCATGATCGCAAAATTCGCAGCTCTGGTCATTTCGCTGGGCTCGGGCACCTCGGGTGGTCTGCTGGCGCCGACGTTCATGTGGAGTGCTGCCATGGGCGGCCTCTTCGCAATGATTGCCAATCACGTTTTCCCCAACGCTCACCTATCCCCTGCCGCCTTTGCGCTGGTCGCGATGGGTGCGGTATTCGGAGCGGCTTCGCGAGCAACCTTCTCGTTTATTATTTTTGCCTTTGAAATTACGCGCGATTACAACTCGGTCCTGCCACTGATGCTAGTGGCTGTGATTGCGGACGGCATCGCAATGCTCTTCATGCCTCGCAGCTCGATCATGACCGAGAAGCTGGCGCGCCGTGGTTTGCGGGTATTCCAGGACTATGAAGCCGATGTTCTGACCCAGGTCACCGTTGGCGAGACGATGGAGAAGGATCCGCCGGTTATTCCCGCAGGCACAAAGGTGGCCGAGGTGGCGGAAAGAATCGCGAGGCATGATCCAGCCGTAGCGCGTTACGAGGCCTTGCTCATTCTGGATAACTCAGGAAAACTCAGCGGGATTGTCACACGGGGCGACATTTTGCGCGCCCTGGACAAAGACTCTCTGGGCACCATGAAGGTGGAAGAGGCCGGAAGCACCAAGATGGTCGTGACGCATCGGGATGAACTAGTGGCCGAGGCCGCCGAGAAGTTGCTCAACTTCAATATTGGCCGTTTGCCGGTGGTGGACAGGATGGACGAGCGCAAGGTTGTGGGATACCTGAACCGGGCAACAATTCTGGCGGCGCGCACGCGGCGGCTCCACGATGAAGGGTTCCGCGAACCAGGCTGGTGGAAGAACAAACGGGCGGTAAAAGCGTAAAGGAAATAACTCCAACTTCCGAGGGTTCAAGTCTCAAGGCCAGCCGATTGAGACGATTTCCTACCTGCGAGTACTAAGCTGGAAGTAACCTGCGGAGTGGGCTGCTTTTGAGGGCACTCAACGTATAATTGAAAGTGCCTATGACTCCAGGCCGACTTGCCTGCGGATTCGCGTTAGTGGCCGTCTTATCGGTAATAGGAATCTTTCTTTTTCCTACTTTGCAAGGCCCATATTCTGCAGTGCACGGTCCAGTCACGGCGCTACTGTCCATCCGTGCGGCAGCGCGTTTGCGATCGATCATTTGGCGAGCGGGTCTTACCGCTCTGGCAGATTTGTTCTACAACTCCGCTCTGGCGTTGAAAAACTTCGCTTGGACGGCGCTGTTAAGCACAGTTGACGATCTCAATAGTCTCCCTGCCGGTTTCTGCACCATTCTTCGATGCTGATCCTCTTCTTCATTCAGTCGCTCCCGAATCTTTTCACTCAGGACTAGAGCCTTGTAGGTGTGCGCAACACCCCTCGCGCTGATGTCCATTGAGCAAGTCTCTTTCTGCCATTTCAGGCTTAACTCGATTTATGAGGAGGATTCAGTGACAAAGTTGGAAACATTACTGTTCGCAGGAATTCTAGTCGGCGCATTGTCCCTTTCCGGCTGCAACAAGAAAGCAGCCAAAGCGACGCCGCCTTCTCCGCCCCCGCCAGTTGCCCCAACAGCGACGCTGGCGGCAAATCCCGCTGTCGTTGAACAGGGTCAGACGACTACGCTGACGTGGAACACGGAGAATGCAACCGATGTTGCTATCGCAGGAATCGGATCCGTATCCGGTTCTGGCTCCAAAACAATCACGCCAAATTCTTCGAGCACGTATACCCTGACCGCGAAGGGCCCCGGCGGGACAACCGATGCTTCTGCGCGTGTAACCGTGAATGCGAAAGTGGCGCAGGCACCGATGCCTACGCCTTCCGACGCGGATTTGTTCGCGCGCAATGTGAAGGATGTGCTCTTCGATTACGACAAGTCGGAAATCCGGCCAGACCAAGCGCCGACCGCACACGATGATGCTGCTTTTCTGTCGCAGCATCCCTCCATCCATGTGACCTTGGAGGGCCATTGCGACGACCGTGGATCCGAAGAGTACAACTTGGCATTAGGCACGAGCCGCGCCGAGTCGCTGAAAAAATCACTGCTGCAGGAGGGAATTTCAGCGGAACGGATCAAGACCATCAGTTATGGAAAGGAAAAGCCGTTCTGCAGCCAGAACAACGAACAATGCTGGCAGCAGAACCGCGTGGACCATCTCAGCATGGCAAATTAGCTAGTGGAGGGCGGCTCGAAACTGGGCCGCCTATTCCTTCCTTTGTAATTCTGCGTCTAATTTCAAGATAGTATGAGGAGGATTCTTGCGGTGCCCGAAGAGCAGAACGACACAATGGCGTCGCCAAAGCTGGCTAAATACCGATTTTATTTACGGCAACGCCCAGCGTTGCTGGTCGCGCTTTCCATTTTGGCTGTGGTCTTCTTCCTCGCAGTCACTGGACTTTCGCGCGCGTATTACCGTCAGCGTGAGTTTTTGGGCGATCGATGGTCCGCTCGTGGCTACGCCGATTTGAAAGCAAACAATTATGACGCGGCCGTTACAGACTTCCGCACTGCGCTGCTCTACTCCCGCGACGATTATTTTTATCAGCTGAATCTGGCTGAGGCTCTGATCGGATTGAGCCGCACCGGGGAAGCATCTGCCTATCTGCTGAATCTTTGGGATCGAGAACCGGAAAATGGCGTGGTGAATCTGGAACTTGCGAGGATAGCCCGCCAGCAGGGTCGCACCGACCAAGCCATCCGTTACTACCACGGCGCGGTATATGCAGCTTGGCAGCGAGGTGAGGAAAGCCAACGTCGGGAGGCTCGATTCGAATTGGTCGATCTCCTGCTGCAAAACAAGGATCAGGGGGATGCCGAAGCTGAATTGATTGCCCTGGCCGCGAACGCCAATGATGATCCCGCATTGCAAAAAAGAATCGGCGATTTATTTATGCGCGCGGGCGATTATGAACATGCCCTCGCAGCCTATCGGACTGCCTTGCGAACCAATCAACATGATGAAAAGGCGATGGCGGGAGCCGGCAATGCCGCTTTTCAACTACAGAGATATCTCCTGGCACAGCATTATCTGAAGTCCGCCGGTGTTGCCGATTCGACAGATTTACACAGCGCACAACTACTGCAGACGACCGAGTCTGTGCTACGCATGGATCCCTTCCGACCGCAGATTTCATCCGCAGATCGCAGCAAAATCGTGATGGATGCCTTCTCGGCGGCAGGTCATCGACTGAGCTCCTGTCCGCTCCCGAAGAATGTAACGGCTGGGTCGGTTGGATCCCCACCTTCGTTGAGTGACGAGTGGAACACCTTGAAACCACGGATCAATCCGCTTGGACTGAGGCGTAATCCAGACCTTGCAGACAGCGCCATGGATCTTGTATTTCGCATCGAACATCAGACGAGTTTGGTCTGTGGAACGCCGACCGGTACGGATCTCGCGTTACTTCTGATTGCCAAACTGCACGAGGGAAGTTAGTGGATCTCCAATCGAATCCTGAAACTGAAGTGTTGGTTGAGAACGGCCAGCAAAATGCCGCGAGCGCGTGGATCCAGGAGCATTCTCCGCGCGCGCTGTTGCGCTCAGCCTTCCGCGAAGACCGCTTCTTTTTGGTTCTTTCCGTTTTTATCGGAATCTTTTCGGGGCTGTCGGTGGTTTGTTTTCGTTTCGCGATCGACTGGTCGCGCTTGTATTTGCTGGGAACCGGAGCTGTATTAACGCCCGTGCGCATGTTGCTGGCGCCGTCAATCGCGGGCTTGGTGATTGCGTTACTGGTGATTCACTTCTTTCCGACCACGCGCGGAAGTGGCGTCAATCAGACCAAAGCCGCCCTCTACATTTTCAACGGGAACATCCCGATCCGGACTGCAATCGGCAAGTTCATCACATCGGCGCTGGCCATTGGGTCGGGACATTCCTTAGGCCCGGAGGATCCCTCGCTACAAATTGGCGCGTGCCTGGCATCGATGCTGGGCCGAAAAATGAGGCTCTCGCGAGACCGCATGCGGCTCATCGCTCCGGTCGGCGCAGCCGCAGGTCTGGCTGCCGCGTTTAACGCGCCAATCTCGGCAGTGCTGTTTGTGATTGAGGAAGTCATTGGCCGGTGGAGTGCCGGCATTCTCGGATCTGTCGTCCTTTCCGCGATATCCAGCGTCGTGGTGATGCGTTGGTTTCTAGGATCGGAGTCTCTGTTTCGGATTCCGTCCGTGCAATTGAAGAATCCGACTGAGTTGATCGCTTACGCCGTCTTGGGAGTCATCGGCGGATTGGCTTCAGTAGTATTCGCCGCCGGTATTACCACCTTGCGCCCGAAATGCAAGGGGCTTCCTCTCTGGACGCAGTACCTGCAGCCGGCGATTGCCGGCCTCCTGATCGGCGTTATCGCAATGTTGGGCGCTCCACAGGTGATGGGCGCTGGTTACGAGTACATGGATCAGGCCATGCATGGTCAATTCACCTGGCAATTCCTCGCGATTCTAGCCGGAGCGAAGATCGTCGCGACGCTCCTTTCGTTTGTGAGCGGCACGCCCGGGGGAATGTTCGCGCCGACTTTGTTTATTGGAGCAATGCTAGGGGCATCCGTTGGCGGAGTGCAGCACGTGTTCTTTCCGCACCTGACGGGTTCGGCTGGAACCTACGCTCTGGTTGGCATGGGTGTGCTCTTCGCTGGATTTCTTCGGGCACCGATGACATCGGTCTTCATGGTGCTGGAGGTGAGCGGGAACTACTCGATAATCGTGCCGGTAATTATCGCCAATACGTTCGCCTATGTGATCTCGCGTGCGCTGCAGCCAATTGCCATATTTGATTTGCTAACCCGCCAAGATGGGCTGGAATTGCCATCGATGGAGGAGCTACGCGAAGAGGATGTGTTGCGGGTCGAAGACGCCATGCAACCGGTTGAAGGTCCTGTGCTGGACAGTGAGAAGACGCTAGACCAGGCGATGGTCCAGTTAGATGGTGCCGGCTCCGATGACCTGCTGGTAAGAATGAGCCCCAGTGGATGGAACAGTGTGAGCAAGAAAGAATTGCACACCCTCGCCAATGACGGAAAGGGCGCATCGAAACTTGGCTCATTATTGCCTATTCGGCAAGTGCCATTCTTGCATCCCGATCATCCGCTGGAGATTGCATTGCGATATGTGGACCGCTGGCCCATCGTCCCGGTCGTGAGCCGTGCAGATTTTCGGCAATTGGAAGGTGTGGTATCACAACGCACAGTCCTCGAGAGATATCGTGAGTTCGGAGAGGGATAGTCCCGAGTCCCCGTCCCTACACAATTTGTTGAAGCTTGCTTGTTACCTCGGTGCGCGTTCTTTGCTTGAAAATTACTACCCCAATTCTGTAAGCTTCACGAAATCCTAAAAAGAAGGCACAAGACAAGGCAGAGCTGTACCTATAGGGTTATGGCTGAAGAGCGATCTTTCATTTCTGAAGATCCCGCGGGGATGCGGCCCACGAGTGTCCTGGCCATGCCGAGCACTGCCGATGTTTGTCGATGCCTTCAAAAAACGAATCTGCACTAACACAAGTCAAATCTTCAACTGAGAGTATTTGGGGGAGAGAGTATGGCGGGTTATTCGATCAGGTTCATGGTTCTTGGTGTCGTCATGCTGGTCCTTACGGCCGCATCGTTTGGACAGGGCGGAGCGACAGGCGCAATCAGCGGCACCGTGCAGGATCCAAGCGGCGCCGTCGTGGGGAATGCACAAATCCAGATTACCGAACAGGACACCAACCAACTCCAGCGGACCATCACTACGGGGCCCGATGGCGTATTCACCGCGCCCCTGTTGCCGGTCGGCACATACACGGTGAGCATCCACGCTTCCGGATTTGCAGATGCACAGATCCGAGACGTTGCCGTACGCGTTACGGAAACCACTCGCCTGACCACAAAGCTTTCCACTCAGGCTGTCCAACAGAAGATCGAAGTCCAAGCTGAGGTTCAAACGGTCGATACGAGCGACGCCACCACCGGACAAGCCATCGACACGGCAACAATCCGGTCCCTGCCTTTGGCCACACAGAACTTTCAGCAGTTGTTGACACTTTCGACAGGCGCGCAGAGCGAGTTGAACGCCGCCGCGCAGCTTGGCCGCGGACAGGTACGCATCCAGGTTAACGGACAGCGCGAAGACAATAACAACTACCTGATCGAAGGCATCACCGCAACCGACTACAACGTTGCCGAACTGACCAACACGCCTCTGCCGAATCCTGACGTCATCCAGGAATTCAAAGTCCAAACTTCACTCTACGACGCGAGCCAAGGCCGGAATGGCGGCGGAAACATTAACGCGATCCTGAAGTCCGGCACAACTGATTTCCACGGGGATGTCTACGAGTTTTTCCGCAACACTGTGCTTGATGCGAACGAGTACTTCCTCAAGCAAACGGGATCTCCCCGGCCAGTGGTTCAACAAAACATTTTCGGCGGCAGTTTAGGCGGACCAGTCAGCCCGGGCGGAAAACTCGGATTCTTCTTCATCAATTACCAAGGGACGCGGCAGCGTAGCGGTGACTCGCCCGGTACGCTGATCAGCACATTCATCCCGTATGTTCCAGCTAGCGATCGTGGAGCGGCGAATGCCGCGAATCTTGCGGCTGACTTCGGAGTGCCCACAGCCGATCCCGTTGCAGTTAGCCTGCTGGCATTCCAAAGCAGTCAGTTCGGAGCGCCCGCCAATGGATATCTCTTCCCGCTGCCAAGCGTTGCTGCCAGCACCGCGCCGGGAACACCTGTGCAATTTACGGTCAGCAAGCCCGGCAAGTTTACCGACGATCAATTCACTGCGAACTGGGACCACGAATTCCGCAATTCGCGCGATACGGTCGCAGCACGATTTTTCTACTCGGATTCCGAACAGGACATTCCATTCGGCGCCGGCGGTCTGCAGGCATCACTCGGCGCAGCAGCGGCGTCGAGCGATCTGAATTTCCCATATCAGCTGCCAATCCATGACCGCCTGTTCATCGTATCCGAGACACACGTCTTCTCACCGACGCTGGTGAACGACCTGCGTTTTGGACTCGTTCACATCAACAACAACGCGATCAACGTGAACCCGGTCACCGCGGCGGATGCAGGAATCGACCGCCCAACAAGCAATTTGACTAGCAGCATCTATAAGTTCACGTTCTTGACGTCTGGCTTCCAGTTTGGTCCGACGCCGCAGGCCAACCAGGCGCAGACACAAAACAACTACAACTTTGTCGATAACCTGAGCTGGGTGAAGGGGCAGCACACATTCACTGTGGGCGGACAATACACACGTGTCCGCCTCGACAAGTTGTTCCCGCAGGTATTCAACGGGCAGCTCTTCCTAACGAATACAGGCGCAACGACAGACTTCGGCAACTTCGTCGGAGGCACACCCCAATTCAGCTTCGGTGGCGGCGGCGTTTACAACCACGCTTACAAGCAAAGTAACTCGGCAATCTTTCTACAGGATGATTGGAAGGCACGACCCGATCTCACTTTCAACCTTGGACTGCGCACCGAATTTCTCGGCGCGTGGACCGATGGCGATTGCCACATCGGCAACATCGAATCGGACCTGACGAACTCCGGTACATATCCATTCATCTATCCAAGCTGCGTGAACAAACTTGGCGTGACGAATCTTAGTGGAAATGCGTCGGGATCGACTTTCAAGAATAGCGTTGCAACTGGATGGGGACCGCGAGTTGGATTCGCGTGGGACATCTTCGGCCATCACAATACGACGCTGCGTGGCGGCTACGGCATCTACTATGTGCGCGAAGATGTCGGCGCGGTCGACCAGCTGAGCTTCCAATCCCCGTTCATCCCGATCGTCTTCTTTGGACAGACGCCGGGATTCACCATGTCGAATTTCTTCACGGGAACTCCGGCGACGAATCCGAACGCCGTACCAGCAGCCGGACAGCTCTCGGCAGCATGGCTTCCCTGTCTGGCGCAGTTCACTGGATTCGTCGACGGCAATGGCAATCCGACGAACGACACGACCCAGACCGGCACCTACAACAGCTGCTCCGGTCCAGGCGTCAACAGCACACAGAATTTGTTCGTGCTCGAAGTTCCCCGCCACTTCAAGGTGCCCAGCACGCAGCAGTGGAACTTAACCCTGCAACGTGAGTTCGGCAAGAGCTGGGTCCTCGAAGTCGGATACGTTGGAACTCACGGCGTTCACCTGCGGGAAACGCGCGATGGAATTCAGTCTGTCGATGCGATGAAGCATCCACTCACGATAACGGATACCAACGGACAGTCGTACACGATCACAACCGATACATTCTCGAACGCGATTGCTCGCACGCCAACTCCCGGATTGAACGGGTATAGCGGCTATCAGATTTTCGCCAACGACGCCTACTCGATCTATCACGCGCTGCAAGCGACCGTGTCTCGCCGCTGGGGCCAGAGCTACTTCCAGGCTGCATACACGTTCTCCAAGAACATCGACGCTACCTCAACCGGCAACACTGCGTTCAACACCGCGTACAACGATCAGAGCAACATCAACGCGTCACGCGGCATTTCGGACTTCAACCGTCCGCATCGCCTCGCTGTGAGCTACGCCTACAATCTGCCGTTCTTCAATCATGCAACGGGAATCAAGAAGGCGGCTCTCGGTGGATGGCAGATCAGCGGCGTAACAATCTTCCAAACCGGAATTCCCTTCTCGATCTTCGATTCGAGCGCGGGCACTGCGTTTCTGGGACAAGGCAGCACGCCGTTGTTAGGCGCGAGCCTGGCTCCGGGAGCCACGGTTGCAAGCGGACTCTCGAGCGGAGATCTGAAGTCGCGTGTGGCGAACGGCTATCTGAACCCGGCTGCGTTCGCACCAGTCGCGCAGGTTGATCCCACGGACTGCGCCGTCGATCCGAATTTCTGCGGCACAGGATTCGGAGATCTCGGACGCAACGTCTATCACGGGCCTTTCCAGCAGAACTGGGACGTATCGTTCCTGAAGCACTTCAAAGTTGGGGAGCGGAACGATATCCGCTTCGCCGCCGACTTCTTCAATCTCTGGAACCACACAAACTTCGGCATTCCCACGGTCACTGACGTAGAAACCGCCGGCATCCCAAATGGTCCATTTGGAAAAATCATCCAGACGAATGGAAATCCGCGGTTGATTCAGTTCTCGCTGCGCTGGGCATTCTAGTTTTTCTTCACAATGGTCGGGCCGGGAGGCGTGAGCTTCCCGGCTTTTTCTTTTGAGTCATACGAATGCGCGGAACAGTTTTCAGTTCTTCGCCTACGGACTATCGCCATCGACCTTGAATTTGCTTTCCACAAGCATCGCTCGCCGTGAATCGTCCAGGCGGGTGTTCGATTCATGGATGCGTGAAATCACATACAAAAACACCGGTCAGGCTTAAGGTTTTGTGTCCATGGATCCTCGTGCCCCTTCCCCTTCCATCCGAGGGCATCCATGGCGAGTTCAGCGCACCCGTATGGTCGGCCACCAACGGCTCCGCGCTGGTCTCAAGAAGGTCGCGATGTCTAGAACTTGTCGTGCTGTAGTCCCCCTACTCCTGCTGTCAGGGATACTCTTTCTCTCTTTCACTTTGAGTCCAGCTCAATCCAGAATGAAATCGAGCCATTCGCAGAGAACGTTGCCCCAACCTCCGTCACCTCGCCTGAAGCAGGGTGTGCCTGCTAGAGCGCGAGACGAACGGCCAAAAGTCCGTGGACGAAACCGCGTTACTAAAAAAGACACGCAGGCTCCGACTCAACTGCCGCAGTTCTTCGATGCTCCGCTCTACCCGGCCTTGGGCGCGTACGGCGGTGCATTGACGGCCGATTTCAATGGCGATGGCAAGCCGGATCTCTTGATGAACCAAAGCATTCTGCTTGGTAACGGCGACGGAACCTTCCAGCCTCCCAAGAGGCAAGTTGTGGATGCAGCCTTGACCGAATCAGTCGCTGTAGGAGACTTCAATAACGACGGCAAACTGGACTTGGCTGTTGTGCCGAATCTCACAATACAGCTGGGCAACGGGGACGGCACATTTCAGGTATCGGCTAGCTATACGTTGGGGGGTTGGGATGACTTTAGCACCGAAAAAATAGCGGTAAGCGATTTCAACGGAGATGGAAAACTCGACCTGGCTGCGGTCTATGACGCAAAAGACATTTACGGCACTTATTCACCCGTTGTCGGCATCCTGTTGGGTAACGGCGACGGTACTTTCCAACCGCATCAAGACTTCCCCGTGGAGAATGCAAATTCAGTAGCAGTCGGTGATTTTAACGGAGACGGCAAGCCAGACGTGGCCGTGGTTACAGGAGGTTCCGTAGATGTGCTCTTGGGCAACGGAGATGGTACTTTGCAGCCATACGTTACCTACCCCGTCCCAAATTCGGGAAATATTGCGGTCGGCAGCCTGAGGGGAAACGGGCAGCTTGATCTCGTAATTACGTGCTCCGACGTCACCGTGCGCGTGCTCCTGGGCAACGGTGACGGCACCTTTCAGCCGCAGACAGCTTATGGGACGGTGGGTGCCATCGCGTGGTACTACGGCGCTCCTGTCATCGGCGATTTCAATGGTGACGGGGCGTTAGACGTGGCGTTTGTAAATGACGGCAAGAATCAGGCAGGAGTCTTGTTTGGCAACGGCGATGGGAGCTTCGGGGCAGAGTTGTTTTTTGGCGCGGGACCGGGGCCGAGGAGTCTGACTGTAGGCGATTTCAATGGTGATGGAAAGCTTGACCTGGCCACGGAAAGCTACAGTGCCGATTCGGTCGGTGTTTTATTGGGGAACGGTGACGGCACATTTCAGACAAGGTCTGACTACAACGTGTATGGGGCAGCGAGCGGAGTGGCAGTCGGTGACTTCAACGGCGATGGCACCCTGGACCTGGCCGTACCGACTGTGTGTTGGATACCTTCGCGTTGCACACCAACGACCGATTTCGATACGGTCGATATTTTTCTGGGACATCCTGACGGGACATTTAGCGCAGCCGCGTCCTACGCAGTTCAGGCTACAAATGAGTGGATCGACACCCCAGTTGCGGAATCGTCGATCGTTGCCGCCGACCTGAATCACGATGGCAAGCTAGACTTGGTCGTCGCAAACTTTCAGGACAGCTGGGGGGCAGACACCGGTCAGTACAACAACGTCCTTAAACTTATCGTGCTGCTTGGCAACGGTGATGGGACCTTCCAAACCCACAGCGACTACGCTGGTGCGGAGGTGTCACAAGATCAAGGCGAACCGTATGAAGGCGCCTCAGTGGCAGTTGTTGACCTCAATGGCGATGGGAATCTGGATGTCGTGGCTACTGGACCACAACTGGGAGCAGTAGTGTGGCTTGGAAACGGCGACGGTACTTTTCGGCCTAGCGTGCAGTACAGCAACACCGGAGGTGGTTCGTCCTCAGTGGCCGTCGGAGACTTCAACGGCGACGGCATCCCTGATTTGGCGGTGACAAATGGAACGGCATACGAGGTGTACTCGCATGACAATGATTACCCACAGTGCGGCGGAACAACTGTGAGTGTGCTACTAGGCCGTGGGGATGGCAGCTTTGGACAACCTGTTGCGTATGAGACTGCATTCGATCCGGAGTCAATTGCTGTAGGCGATCTTGACGGGGACGGCAAGCTTGATTTGGTCGTGCTCGGAGGTGTTGGAGTGAATTGTGGGACCAGTTCTCCTACTCCACTTTCCATTCTGTTAGGAAAGGGCGACGGTACATTCCAGAAAGCCATGAACTTCGCCATAGAAAACCTCCCAGAACAGCAAGCAGGGTATCCAGTGGCAGTGTCGCTGGGGGATTTCAACCTTGATGGCAAGCTGGATGTTGTCGTGGGTAGCGGGTATGAAGGCGCAATCATCGGGTTGCTTCTGGGAAACGGCGATGGTACGTTTCAAGCTCCCACGACGTATGGCACTGGGACGGAACCGTACGTGATTGCGGTTGGCGACTTGAACCATGACGGCAAACCGGATCTGGCAGCCGCGAACATGAGCAGCGGTACGGTGAGTGTTTTGCGCAATCTCCAAGGACCGGACTTCTCGGTGCAAGCCGCTGGTGTCGGCGCGATCACGCGCGGCCAATCGGCCTCATCCACACTAACCATCAATTCCATTCTCGGATACAGCAATTCCGTCGCACTGACTTGCGCGGTATCGCTAACCTCAGGCACAGGAACGGCACCTACCTGCTCACTCAGTCCGGCATCTGTGCAGCTTGCGGCGAATGGCTCCGCCACTTCGACGCTGACGATCAACACGTCAGCATCCGCTACTAGATTCAACGACCCGCCCTTTGGTCAAGATGGACGCAAGCGATTTGCGCTATGGTTTTCGATTTCGGGAATGGCTTTTGCCATGGTCTGGACCACTCGCATCCGCAAGAACAAGCTTGCCATTCTCTTGGCTGGCACATTGCTGGCAGCTCTGCTGGTCCTGTCTGCGTGCGGCAACAGTGGAGGCGGCGGCACCTCTGGTGGAGGCGGAGGTGGTGGCGGCGGCGGCACCGGCCAAGACGCAACCTACTCAGTCACCGTGTCCGCAACGTCAGGCAACCTGATCCGCGTTACAACGTTGACAGTGGCGGTTCAGTAAATGTGTTGGTCGGGCGTTTTCGTTGCGCTGATGGTTCACCTGAAAATGTAGGAGGGGGACTTTCCTACCGTTCCAGCATCCGCACGTTCGCCGTGTTGCTGTGAACGTGTAGCGCGAGATATTTCCCGTCACGCGAAGGAATCGCCCAGCTCACCGAGCCCTTCTTCGGTGTCCACGCCACGCGCACGTTTCCTTGCAGATCGATCCGCACCAGCGAGTTCTCTTTCTCCACGTTCGTCGCAGCCCAGATGCTCTTACTATCTGCTGCCCAATCAAGTGAGCCCAGCGCGGGCATTCCTCTCAGGTCGAGCCACCTTTCCGCGCGATCAGAAAGCGATACGAGGTGAATGCGAGGTTGTTCGTCGACGTGTTTTCCTTTTGCAATCGCGAGCATACTTCCATCGGGCGAGAGGCTCCAGTTGTAGAGCTGTGGAAGGTCATCCTTGATCTGAAACACCTGTGAAGCCTTTCCATTGATCAGATCGAATCGGAAGAAAGTCAGTCCCGCATCACCAAGCACGCTGTAGATGCATACAGTCGCCGGCGCTCGAGCGCATTGATGATTGCTGATCCACTTCGCCTTCGCCAGTTGATGCGGAGGGCCACCCGCAAATGGCACGCTCATCAACGGCACTTCATAGCTAGGATCTCCCCAGCTCGGATTGAGCAAGTACAAGATACTGCTGCCGTCTGGGCTCAAGCGTGGCAGCACCGCGTTCTCGGAACCAGCGACCAATACTTCCGGGACGGTCTTATGTATGCCCTGCTTGTAGACGTCGAAGGTGCCTGTGCGGTTCGAGACGAAGATGACGTTTTGACCGTCGGGAGTCCAGTCGTACGGCAGGTCCTCGCGATCATCCATCGTGAGTCGCTGAGGTTCGGTTAGCGTTCCAGATCGTTCGAGCTGAGCAACGTAAACATCCGGCTGCGGGATGCCCTTGATGTACGCAATTCGGTTGTTCTGAATTGAGGCGCTCAAATCGAGGATCGCACCCGCATCGGTCGTCAAGCGAACGGGCGCTCCCTGCGGCTTCATATCGCGATTCACACGAACTGACCACAGATTCGAATCTGCTTCTCTGGGACGAGGCTCGGTTTGGCTGAAAATCAGTTGACCATCGACAGGCCACGCGAATGGAGCATTCAATCGAGGCAGTGCTAACACGACTAATGGCTGTGACGCTGAAGCTGACCGCGAACGCGCCTCGACAACGACAATCCTCCCATCCGAGCCATAACCGTAATTGCCCTTTGCGGTCGTATAGGCAACTTTCTTCCCCTCGGGTGACCAATTGATTCTGCCAAACAGATCGCCGTCTTCCCCCGCGAGTTCGCGCGGCTGCTCGCCATCGATGCTCGCCAGCCAGATGCGTTGTCTCAGAATTTTCCCAGCAATGTAGGCGACTTGTTTGCCATCGGGCGAAACAGATGGATTCGCGCCACTATCTACAATTCTGCGCGCACTGCCTCCGAGAACAGAGATCGTCCACAGGCTCGATTCGCGATCCGTCCCGCACAGTCCCAAAACCATGTGGACGTTGTCGGGAAACCAGCTCAGCGAATTGGGAAGTAACCCTTTGGGAAGCCCAATGGCATGAGTTTCCCCGGTATCAATCTGCCGAAGATAGAAGCCGCTTTCATCAGAAAACGCGAGGTAGCGTCCATCGCGCGAAATCGCAGAAGCCAGTACTGGATCGTCGACCGGGTTCGCTGTGAGGCTTGTTATGCGCGGCGGTGCCGGTGCCGGGGCACGCAACGAAAGATGCCAGCCAAGCACCGCTCCAACGATTATCAGAGCAAGTGCTGCCACTCCGCCGAAGATCCAGCGCCCGCGAAGACGTGGATTGGCACTGGCTGGCTCTGTCACGAGTTCAGGCTGCTGCAATTCCGAAGCAGCACCTGAATGCACCGGCGCCAGGAATCTGTAGCCACGCCTGGCCACAGTCCCCACAAATGTAGGATTCTCCGCCGAGTCGCCAAGAGCGTCGCGTAGCCGCCGGATAGCCGCGTTCAGGCTGTGGTCAAAATCTACGAAGGTGTCCGCGGGCCACAGCCGGTTCCGTACCTGTTCGCGCGTGACGACCTCACCCGGCCGTTCCAGAAGCAGAGCGAGAATCTGAAATGGCTGCTCCTGCAACTTCACCCGCATGCCGTTCCGGCGCAACTCTCCGGCACGGAGATCGACCTCGAAGATCCCAAATCGCCGAGTTTCGGATGCACCATTCCCATTCCCAGTGCCCACGACTGGGAGATTCAGCACTCGCGCGGCTCTGCTTCCCATGTAACCCCACTTTGTAAGTGTTTGACGCTTCCGGTCTTACGTTGTCACCTACGTTTCACCCAGCAGTTATCCACAGTGCCTTGAGGCACGTTCCGTTCTGAACCACCTTGGCTAAAGGTACGGAGGTAAGGCCGTGGGGTTCAAGGGGAAACTTGGAACAGCAATCGCCAGTATTTTGTTATGCACATCGATCACCGGTGCGCAGACGAGTGAGCCCGGCTGCATCAAGGTGATGGTATTGGACAGCGTGGGGATCTCCCCGGTTGTTATGCACCGAACGGAAGACGAGGCCGCGCGCATCTTCAGAACCGCAGGTATTCAGGTTCAATGGGTCAACTGTCAGAAAAAGGGAGAGAGTGAGTCATGCCATCACTCTCCCCTGGCCGACGAGTTTATGTTGCACATCGTCCACCACGGCAAGACGAGGACGGATTTGGTATTCGGAGAAGCGTTCCTTGGGGAAGACGGGAGCGGAAAATATGCCGATGTTTTCTTCGATCGGATTCAAGATGCCTCCAATCCCACTGAACTAGACACTGCACAGCTGTTGGGCGCGGTCGTAGCCCATGAGGTCGGACATCTGCTGCTCGGTTCTCGTGCCCACTCGAGTTCAGGCATCATGCAACCTGTTTGGGAAAAGGAGTGCCTGCGACGAGTCTGGATGGGGTCGTTGCTCTTCACCCGAAAGCAAGCGCAATCGATGCAAGGGCGGTTTGGCGCATCACCGGGCGCTCTGGTGGCGGCACGAGACAATTAGGAACCTCTAGGCCAGGACGCAGCCTGCCTTGAGCGAAGTCGAAGGGCCGAGGGTTGCGACGCGAAGCGAGCAATATCGAACGACTACCCCGACTGGAACGTTCGACTCGATTGACGCGAACGAGGCACGGCTCACTCGTTCCGCTAGTTCGGACGAATCTGTCCGGACCTCGACGAGGTTTTATTTCTGGTTCTTGGCTTCTTGAATGAGCGGCCGTAAAGCATCCACGGAGACGCCGAGCGTACCGCCGCTGAACCCATCCATAAATGCGGAGTTTACGCCGATGACCTCGCCAGCGGAATCAAAAACAGGTCCCCCGCTGCCGCCATGAGCCGTCGGAGCATCGTAGATGAGTTTGTCTCCAACGACATCGCCAAGATGTCCGCAGGTTGTGGAAGGACGGATCAGCGATAGCGCTGCCAATTCGCTTGCCGCGCTGAGGTCATTATGACGGAACGCCAACCGCTCGTAGATGCCGGTAGGCGATTTCGCCACCATGCCGGCAATTCCCATGGGATAGCCAATCACCGTGACCAATTCTCCGGCGGTTCCGCTCGACTTCGCTAAGGGAAGCACCGGCAACGCGGCAACGGCCTTGTAATCGGCAATATGGACAACAGCCAGATCTGAGGTCTTTGAAACGGAACCGGGCGTTAGATTCACCGGCATTGGAGATCCCGGAAAGAACACCACGAGATTCTCTAGTGTCGGGACCGCTCCATCCGCAAGCAGTCTCTCGGCCTCAGGGTCCCCATACCAAGGCTCGGCGACGTGACGATTCGTTGCGACAAGTCCCGGACCCACCAGGAATCCGGTTCCGGAAACGCGCGCCCGAATCTCCGGATGGTGATTCGGAAATCCGATCTGGTAGACCCCGGAGATGTACCCGATAGAGTTGCGGTACCTGGAGAGGACAACTGCCGGCATGGCATGCTCTTGCTTTAGCCTCTCAACCTGCGCCGTAAGATCGTGCACTTGCTTTTGCAGATCGTCGGGAGGCATCCCCTGAACAGTAAGAGGCGCGTAGTAATGAACGAGCGCCAGCGCGCCAATCAGCATCAGCACGCCGAGGACGCCCTGGATCATCTGCTGCCAGCAATCGCAAACAATGTTTGATTCCGGGGACTCTTGGCGAGCAGGTTCAGGCTCGGTGTCAGGACGGTGCAGCGGATTCTCGGCCATGGCGTCGGTAAGTGCTTGATTTCTAAGTGTCTTCTACCGAGAAACCAGCGACTTGGAGGGATATCTTCGCCGCTTTTACCAATCTCCGCCACGGTACAGAAGGGGATGTACGGGGGTTACTGAAGGCAGCAGATACAGGCAGGTCGATGGAAATGATCAGCCCGAAACCAAGTCAGACGAGGCCAAATTGGTCGCCGACCCCGCTCTAAGGCTTCTCAAGGCCTAGCAGCTTCGCCATCTCTTCGTACAGAAACCCTTCTCCCGGCCGATACGGTTGGACCCACTGGCCGTTAATCACAAACTGGGGGATCGCGCGTTTCCCCGTGTTGCGGACGACCTGTTCGGCTGCTCCGGGGGTCCGTTCGATATCAATCTCGCGATAAGGAATGTTGTGTTTTTCGAGGAACCGCTTGGCAGTGCGGCAATCGGGACACCAGAATGCTGAGTAAACCGTGACTTCCATCTACACGATTTTACATAACAGACACAGGGGGCTTGTGATCGACAGCAAGCTTACACGCACAATGACAACCGTGAAGGTACCTTCCCCCCCAAGCTCCAATCTCTGTCTCTCAAACGCGCTCTAGCTCTCGGTGCGTCCTCTCACTAATCACATTCCCGGTATTCAAAGTGCCAGCCGGCTCGAACAACAGGAACCAGCATTCTTCCTCAGCAACAGGCTTGTGCTCCACCCCGCGAGGTACGACGATAAACTCGCCCTCTTCTATCCACTCATGCGGGCGATCCTTGAACTCCATCCGGAAGCGTCCTTTGACGACGAAGAACAACTCATCTTCATGGTCATGATGATGAAACACAAACTCGCCTTTGATCTTATCCAGCTTCACCATCTGGCCATTGAGTTCAGCCGCGACGTAGGGTTTCCACATTTCGGTGATCTTCGAAAACTTGTCGGCGATATTAACTTTCATGATTGATCAGACTCCGCGGGAAGGAAAAGGTCGCGAACAAAAATATGAATCCAAGAAAATCTGATAGGGGAAAGAGGTGGAGGGCCGACACGTCTCGCCGCATTTGCGAGAACGTGTCGGCACGAACAGAGTGTGTTAGAAGCGGCAGTATCGATGCCGCAAAGGTGTTCTCACTTCGGCGAGACGGATGACTGCGTCCGCCCCTACACGAACCTACATTCCCGGCGTCTCAGTGATTGCGTGTCCGCCGTGGAGCGTGACGCGTACGCCGCGCTTGTTGTTAACCTTCGTAGTCGTCGTCCAATCGATGTCATCGGCACTGATGACACCCGAGCCTCCGCCGACGAGCGAGTATGTGATACGGCTATCGGAATACCAATATCCGCTGACCGCAAGCACCGCTCCGCTATTCAGAACGAATACTGGCATTCCTGGAGCGCTCTGAACATCCTTTGCTAAAGGAGCGCCCGTTGTCACGTAATTCGCATAACGTGCCTGCGGCACGCTCGAATCACTTGCGGGACGAACCTTCAATTGCGGACGACCATAGCTCGCCTGCGTGTCGCCAAAGACCTGCTCCTTCATGCGATTGAAAAAATGCCAACCCGGCCCGTAGGTCTGCGCGACCTGTTGGGGAATCTGAATGTCATCCATCAGGCGCAGCCTCAGCACCGTCTCGCCCTTCAGCGCTGGACGCGGCCCGCGCGCCGGCAGCGTTATTACCTTCCACGGCCAAAGCGGCGGTATCATCCACTCGATCACGTCGCGCCGCGGATGTCCTTTGCCATCGATGTTTCCTTGCTTGTCGACTTTGTAGCCGCGAGTCGAAACAACTTTTGCTTCGAGCGGAAGATCACCGGTCGGTACGCCGATCCGATCGAACTGCAGCTTCAGATATCCCTTGCCCCAGAAGTGGCCGGGATCTTTGGCGGCATCGAGATGGCCGACCAGGTAGCTTCCGCGCGGAAACGCCTGCTGTCCGAAAACCGTCGTCCCGCGAAGGTGACAAAGAACCGGGTCGCCCACATCGACAGTCTTGGAAGATAAGTTGGGTTCATCGAGCGTACACTGCAGCAGAGTGCCCGCGGGAACGACGACATCGCGCGCGCTGGCGCTCCGAGTGAAAGCAAAAAGGGATACTGCCAGAAGGGTCAACAGCAGCCTGGACTTCATACTTCACCTCGTCGCACGCCCCTTACGTTCGGTCGCTCTCCAGGGCTGAGTGGCGACTTTGTTCGCGCATCTTGTCACAGGTCGCATGACTTTTTCAATCGGAATTCGCTCAGAAATCCGCGCCCAGAGCGGCATTGGGAAGATTTACATAGGGTGGCCGAAAACCACCAGTGAGGAGTTCGCAGCCTCCAGGACTATCTAAATAACCTAAGCGATTAGGTTTGTGCTATGATCCTCTGAATGCCGACGGTTTTGCGAGATGGACGGGTCCGAATCATGATTTATGGAAACGACCATCGTCCTGCGCACGTTCACGTGTGGGGGCCGGACGGAGAGGCAGTGTTCATTCTGAATTGCTGGCAGGGGCCGGCCGAGCTTCGAGAAAACTATGGACTTCCGAGGTGTGTGCTAGGGAAAGCGAGCGGTTCATCAATAAGAACATTAGCGAACTTTGCGACGATTGGGAGCGAATGCATGGTGACACGTAGAGAAATTGAATTGGCAAATCAGAGAGGCGAGCGCCTGCGTAACGAGTATCCTCACGCGATTGCAGCACGCTACGACCGCCATAGTCACAAGATAGTGATCGACCTCAGTTCCAAGTTGACGCTGAGTTTCTCGCCAGGAGATGCCCAAGGCTTGGAGAATGCGCGGCCGTCGGAACTCGAAACAATTGAACTGAGCCCTGCAGGTTTGGGTATTCACTTTCCGAAGCTCGACGCCGACTTCTATATTCCGGGATTGCTCGAAGGGTTGATGGGAACCCAGAAGTGGATGGCAGCGAGACTCGGGCAAACAGGTGGACGCTCCCGCAGCCGTGCGAAAAAAGCGGCAGCCCGTGCAAATGGGAAATTGGGAGGGAGGCCGAAGAAAATTACGGCGAGTTGATGGATGCAAGCCCCCTGGGGCTAACGGAAGTTGAAGTTATTTCAACATATGCTTGAGAACGGCAACTAACCCATAGATGAAGATTGCAAACTCGGCTACTTGGAAAGCAATTGCTTTAAGTGCAGACAAGCTCTCACCTAGGTAGCATTCGACTCGCCGGATCGCATTTTTCCTGCTCATTCCCAATCCATTTCGTGATGCAGGTATTCAACCCTGAGTTGGCATTGTTTGCACGTTCGAACATGGCTTTCAAAGGCATCGGTGTTTATAGACATCGCGTCCCCTTGCTTGCACGCTTGTGGGGACTCAATGGGGCTAACGAGATACGAGAGCAGATCCAGTAGTCTCAAGTGTTCCGGCAATGGTTTGCTTGTGCCGTTTTCCCAACGGCACCATGTTGCAATCGCTATGCCAAGCGCAGTGGCCGCCCTTTGTTGGGTTATACCAAGTTCCTCACGCTTCGCTTTAAAGACGTTCGCTTTGGCCATGGGGAAATATAGCACGCGACTACTCGCTTGACTAGTCTCTAGGAAATAAAAAGCCGCCAGCTTTCACTGGCGGCTTCTAACTTTGCCGAGCTTTGCTCGACCGGACAGCCGAGGGCGGCTCTCCTTACATGACTAATTCTCGTACAGCAGCACTCCCTCCGCCTTTTCCGAATCCACTGGACGGTAGAAGAGCTTATTGTCTTCGAGGAAGACCTCGATGAACGCGGGACGCGTTGTGATCGTGCCCTGAATCAATGCCTCCGACAGCGGGTCTTCGATGTACTTCTGCAATGCTCTGCGCAGCGGACGCGCGCCGTAGCTACGGTCGGTCAGAGTCTGGTTGAGAATCCACTTCTTGGCTTCGTCCGCAACCGTGACCGTGATCGACTTCTGCGCCAGGTTCGCGTTGAGCTGCGTGACCATGAGCTCCAGAATCTGGATCAGGTCATTCTCGTTCAGAGCGTTGAAGATGATGATTTCGTCGATTCGGTTTAGGAACTCGGGATTGAAGGTGCGCTTCACCTCGTTCTTCACGAGCTCTTCGACCTTATCGGCGATGTCGTTTTCTTTGGTCGACGCGAAACCCAGGCCCTCGCGCTTCTGCAGGTGCCGGGCTCCAATGTTCGACGTCATGATGATGATCGTGTTCTTGAAATCCACCGTGTTGCCGAGTCCATCGGTCAACTGGCCATCTTCAAACACCTGCAGCAGGATGTTAAACACATCCGGATGCGCCTTCTCGATTTCGTCGAGCAGGACCACGCTGTAAGGTGCACGCTTCACACGCTCGGTGAGCTGTCCACCCTCTTCGTAGCCAACGTATCCCGGAGGCGAACCGATCAGCTTCGAGACCGAGTGCTTCTCCATGAACTCCGACATATCGAAGCGCACGAGAGCCTTCTCGGTTCCGAACATGAACTGCGCCAGCGTACGCGCGACTTCCGTTTTGCCGACGCCAGTCGGTCCAAGGAACAGGAACGAGCCAATCGGCCGGTTCGGGTTCTTCAAGCCGGCACGCGAGCGGCGAATGGCGCGAGCCAAAGCGCTGATCGATTTGTCTTGCGAGATGATCCGCTTGTGCAGCTCTTCTTCAATGCGGAGGAGCTTCTGCGTCTCTTCTTCTTTGATCGAGGTAATGGGCACGCCGGTCCACCGCGAGACGACATCTTCGATGTCCTCGCGGTTGACCACGCCCGTCGAAGACTCGTCGAGATGATACTTCTCGCGCAGGGCGCGCAGGTTCTCGCGCTCCTTGCGTTCTTCGTCGGAGTAAAAACGTGCCTTCTCGAACTCGTGATTCGCGATGGCATTCTCCATGCGATGCACGATGAATTTGATGCGCTTTTGCACTTCGGTCAACTCTTCCGGCAGCGACGTCTGGCGCAGTTTCACGCGCGCGCCGGCTTCGTCGACCAAGTCGATCGCTTTGTCCGGAAGGAAACGGTCCGGGATATAGCGGTTCGAGTGCGAGACCGCGAAGTTGATCGCGTCGTCGGTGTAAGTGACGGCGTGAAACTTCTCGTAGCGGTCCTTGATTCCAAAGAGAATCTTGATTGCGTCCGACTCGTTCGGCGGCGGAACCTTCACGGCCTGGAAACGCCGCTCGAGCGAACGATCTTTCTCGATCGACTTGCGGTATTCACCCGGAGTCGTTGCGCCGATACATTGAATCTCGCCACGCGATAGCGCAGGCTTCAGTATGTTGGCAGCATCAAGTGAACCCTCCGCCGATCCGGCTCCGACGAGGGTATGAAGCTCGTCGATGAAGATGATGGAATTCTGCGACTCCATCAGTTCCTTCATAATGGTCTTCAACCGCTCTTCGAACTGGCCGCGATACTTCGTCCCGGCAACGATCAACGACAGATCGAGGGCCAAAATCCGTTTATCAGCCAGGAACGAAGGAACTTCACCGTCAGCAATCCGCTGGGCAAGTCCTTCGACGATGGCCGTCTTTCCAACGCCAGGCTCGCCGATTAGCACCGGATTGTTCTTCGTCCGGCGGCAGAGAATCTGAATAACGCGGTCGACTTCACCCTCGCGTCCAACCAGTGGATCGAGCTGGCTATCCATCGCGGCCTGAGTCAGATCGCGCGAAAACTCCGCCAGCAGTGAACTCTCTCTCTGACGCTGAGGCTGCGCTTTCTCCTGGGTCGTCCGCGCCAGTTCTTCCCGAATTGTCGAGAGTCGCAGGCCACGTTCATGCAAAATCTCAGCTGCGAAGCACTTTTCTTCTCTCAACAAACCCAACAGCAAGTGCTCAGTCCCAATATGCCGATGCGATAACCGCTCGGCTTCCTCGGCCGCATACGCTAGGACCCGCTTGCATTCATTGCTGAGCGGAAGATCAACCGAAGTGGAAACTTTCTCCCGAATGGTGGTGTGTCCCTCGATCTGCTTGCGGATCGATTCAACGGATGCATGAGAACGCAGGAAACGATTCGTCAGGGCTTTGTCTTCCCGCAGAAGTCCCAGGAGAAGATGTTCCGTCTCGATATAGGGAGACCCGAACTGGCTGGCCTCGTAGCGTGCGAAAAAGATGACGCGCCTGGCTTTCTCCGTATAACGTTCAAACATAATGCCCTGCCCTTTGACCTTCCTGGGTGGGGAACTGTGTCCCGACCCCGCTGAACACTGAACCTGAGACCCTCGACTCGGCCCCTACCTTAATTAACACATTATGCAATCAACAGGCCATGAAACCCAAGCTAAGAAACCCGGGTACATCCCCTTGATCACGTTACTGAAGGAACCCCGTCCTCCCTTTTCTATAGTGGCTCCCGAAATCATTTTGTTGCACTTTGTCTTACTAATCTTGCCATGACGATAAAGCTGTTTCTCTCGCTTTTCTCGGCCTAACGGCCGCTTTCTCTTCACTGTGCCGGCAGCGACTCCGGCGATATCTCCTCCACCCGCCCGCGGCCGAGCCGCAGCACGCGCTGACAACGCCTGGCGAACGACAAATTATGCGTTGCAATGAGGGAGGTGAGTTGGTGCTCGCGATGAAGTCGCGCAATCAGTGCAAAAACGGCTTCGGCAGTCTGTCCGTCTAAGTCCCCGGTTGGCTCATCTGCCAGCAAGAGCTTTGGGCCGGTAATGAGCGCACGGGCTAGAGCGACTCGTTGCTGCTCCCCGCCCGAAAGCTCTCCAGAGCGGTGATGCGCCCGCTGCTCGAGTCCGACCTCACGCAACCAGCGCAAGGCTTCCGGTTCGGCTTGCTTCCAGGTTTGACCCCGAAGCAGCAGCGGCATGGCAACGTTTTCTACCGCCGTAAATTCCGGCAGCAGATAATGAAACTGCCATACAAAGCCAGTTTCGCGATTGCGAAAGTCCGCTGCTTCGTCGTGGGACAAAGAATTGATTCGCAAGTTGGCGCAGTATACGTCACCTGCGGAAGCACGATCAAGAGCGCTCAGGATGTGCAACAGGGTACTCTTCCCCGCTCCCGACTCGCCCACGATGGCGAGCATTTCTCCTCGCTTTACCTCAAACGACAGATTCTCAAAGAGCACGAGATCCGAAGCCCCGGATCGAAAAACCTTTTTCAAACCTTCTACCCGAAGCATTCGATCTTCACCCTTTAGATGCATACCGTTTGAGTTTCGTTCCAGTCGACGCCGCTTACCACGTTAACACTGTCAGATCTACAGTCCGGCCAGTACTGATCGTCAATCACTCTGGTTAAAACCATATGCCCGACGCTCCAGCCTTCATGTGATGCGAATCACTACACTTAGGTGCGGAAGCATTGATCCGCACCGAAGCCAAGCAAGGCGTCGGGAGCCATTTGGATTCCTGATTTGCTCGAAGCTCCCAGCTCGAGTCTCGGAGCTCTCTAGGGACCTCAGGAGTCGACTCACTCATACCGCAAGGCCTCCGCCGGCAGAATTCGCGAAGCCGACCACGATGGATACAACGTCGCGATAAACGAAATCAGCAGCGTAAACGCCGCGATCCAGGCTCCATCGATTAGACGCGGCGCAAACGGCACGTAGTCGATCGAATAGACCTCCGGTGACAAAGAAATGACGTGATAGTGACCACCTGCATACGCAATGGCATACCCAAGCACCAACCCGATCGCCGTTCCGACCACCCCAATCAGCACTCCCTGCGCCATGAACACGTTCCGCACCTGCGATTTACGTGTTCCCATCGACATGAGGACGGCGATGTCCTTCGTCTTCTCCATGACCATCATGATGAGGCTGATCAGGATGTTCAGAGCAGCCACGAAGACAATCAGGCCGATCGTAATGAACGTGACAAGGCGCTCCAGGCGAAGGGCGCGGAACAGCGCTTTGTTCTGTTCCATCCAGTTGACAGCCATGAAGCCCTTCCCGGCAGCCTCTTCCAGCTCGCGCGAGACTTCCGGCGCTTTGTAGATGTCGTCTATCTTGAACTCAAGGACTGAAATCAGATCGCCCAGACCGAAAAGCTGCTGAGCGTCCGACAACCGGACGAACGCCCAACTCGAGTCGTAATCGAAAAACCCAGAATTGAAGATTCCCACAACCTTGAACCGGCTGTACTTGGGCACCATTCCGAACGGAGTGAGTTCGCCTTGTGGACTAGTCACGAGCACAACCGAACCTACGGTCGCTCCCAAGCTGTCGGCCATGTCCCGTCCAAGGACGATCGGAGGCATGGCAGCAACGCGCTGCTGCACGCCCTCCAGCGAATCCGGAGATTCAGCAGATGGGTGCCCCATTTCTCGTTGATTTTGGGAGAAGTAGGGACTTTCGTCTCCCTGGGAATTTTTCTCGTCCGCATCCAGAGGCCCAGCCGATCCCTCGGTCACCGAATTCAGCAGGTCCCCAACCTGCCGCTCATACTTTGGAATCATCCCCTTCAGCACAGCCCCGCGAGCCCGAGGCCCGCGAGAAATCAAAACCTGCTCGAAGATCGCCGGTGCGGAGGCCACAACATGCGGCTCTTTCGACAACCGCTCCATCAGCGGAGGCCAATCCTTAATTCCATCATCGGCAACACGTTGCAGGCTGATGTGCGAGGTAGATCCAAGCAGCCGCTGCTGCAGATCCTGGCGGAATCCGTTATTAATGGCGAGCGCGACCACAAGAGATGCCACGCCAGCAGCAACACCGAGGATGGAGATACCAGTAATAATCCCGATGAACGCCTGCCGTCGCTTGGCACGGAGATAGCGGCTTGCTATGAAAAGTTCGAAGCGCATTGAGCTTTCAGCTGTCAGCCATCAGCTTTCAGCCAAAACGGATTATACGTGTGGGGCGGACGCGTTCGTCCGCCACGCGATGCGAAACGAGCGTCTCGCTCCCAAAGCCTACGCCGTTATCTTCGGGACTACTGCCGGCACCCTAGCCTGATACTTAAGATATTCTTCGCCAAAGCGACGCTTCAGCTCCGCATCTTCCATCCGAATCATCACCGCACCTGTCGCCATTGCAAACGCGGTCAGCGCCCAGCAGACCATCAATCCCGTTCCGACACTCCACGCCAACATCTCGCACAAATGCCCCAAGTACACCGGATGTCGCACTCGCGCCCGAATCCCTGTCGTGATCAGCCGATCGTCCCGATGACCATTGCGAACTTCGGGCAGGCCTCCCAGGTGTGCCCAGCTGAAGTGTGCTCCCGAACGCGAATAAAGGAAGACCCCGGCGGCGAAGAGCATCAGAGCCGGAATCCAGGTCCATGCCGTCGAGTAGAACTGAATTTTGCGCCAGTGACCCGTGATGGCCCCGATGCCTACCCACATCGTGAGCCAAGCTGGCACTAGCACGCGAAATGGCGAGCGCGGCTGCTCGCGCCATTTATCCGCCCGCGGGTGCACCATGAACCAAAACAGCGGCACAGTCGAGTAGATCACGCACGCCAGCCATCCCGCGGTCCAAACAATCAGCATAGATCGATTCTAGTGTAGGAGCGGACGTAGCCTGCTATGCACGAAGTTGAATGGCCGACCGGCCGATCTGAAGCGAGGCATGCGGAAGCATGCAATCTCCGTCGAGCTAGTACTTTTGCAAGCTGTCGGATTGAATTCTCTTTCCTTGAATCCGGTTGTAAGCCGTCATATGCTGACGAGACGTTCGTTACTCCGATGAACCCAGCACTCACCCGAAAGAACATCTGGACCGTCGCCATCCGCGATTACTGGTGGATGTCCGTATTCATCGGGGCATACTTCTTTGTGGGTTTTTTCATTTGGGGCGGCAGCAAAGGAGCTCTGGGCTCAAGCGCGCTCTTCCTTGTTGCGGCGATCTTTGGACTGGCCGTTCACTATGCCGTTCATTGGAACCGGCAACTACCGCAAGTCCTCATGATCACGGCGCACCTGGCGCTGGGAGAAGCCATCCTTGCGTGGCAGAAGGCTTATCTGCCTTTGACGGACTACAGCCGGTCCGGAATTCCCGAACCGCGAGACATCATCGTTTTTCTCGTGTCGTCACTCGTTGTAGGGGCAATGTGCATGTTCGGCGGGCTGTGGGGCGCACTCATCGGCCTCGCCATCCACTATGCATTCATCTTCGACGTACACGAAGAATTCTCGGTGAAATGGATTTTCCCCATATTGATGGTCTTAATTGGTGGAATTGTCGCGAGCGCGTTTCGTCGCCTGGATCAAGCGTATGAACAACTGGAAGTGCTCGCTAACCACGACAACCTGACCGGATTGTTCAATCGCCATTGTCTCGACGCTGAGTTCGATCGCTTGCAGAATATTGCGCGGGAGACCGGTAGACCACTGCTATTTGTGGCCTGGGATTTGGACGATCTCAAAGAGATCAACGACAGTCAGGGTCATGCCGCCGGCGATGCCTATATCTGCAAATTTGCCCGGGCCCTCGAAGCACACGTGCGCAAGCCGTCAGACGCGCGCTCCGGCGACGCTGCGTTCCGTGTCGGAGGCGATGAGTTCATCAGCATGCACCTCGATGCTCGCGATGGCGAAAAGCTAATCGCGCGGGTACATGCAACCTGCCCGTCTGTTTCGGCGGGATGGATACCCTGCAACACCCTCACGCTGGACGAGGCTCTCACTCAGGCGGACCGGGCTCTCTATGAAAACAAGGAGCATCGCAAGAAAAAAGTTGTCCGTCCCCTGATTCGACGCTTGCCACCAATCGCGTAGCATGTTGGCGTGGGGCGGACGCCTTCGTCCGCCTCCGAGTCGCAAAGCGACGAGTGCTTTCAGCCCACAGCTAGTCCACATTCGAACTGCTTTGGACCGCTTTCAGCAGGCCACACGAGGTGTCCCCGGCTACACAATTACTGGTAACTACCCGATTCCTCGCCCTCCTGCCATAATGACAAAATGGGAATTGGTTTCCTTAGCGAAAATTGGATTCCGAAATCTGTTCTCTCACTGAGAACATACGACCGCCACAAGTTCCTCCTTGATCTGATCGCTGGCATCACCGTTGGGCTCGTGGCTCTCCCGCTTGCGATGGCGTTCGCCATAGCGTCCGGCCTCACTCCGCAAGCGGGTATCTATTGCGCCATCGTGACAGGATTCCTGATTTCTGCGTTGGGCGGATCGAAAACCCAGATCGGTGGGCCAACCGGCGCCTTCGTCGTCGTTGTTGCTGGAATCGTCGCAGCCCACGGCGTCGACGGCCTATTCATGTGCACCGTGATGGCCGGCATTCTGCTGATCATCATGGGTGTCACCGGACTAGGCACCGCCGTCAAGTTCATCCCTCGCCCTGTCGTAATCGGATTCACCAACGGCATTGCCGTCCTGATCGCCAGCACGCAAGTCAAAGATTTCTTCGGTCTGCATCTCGACAAAATTCCCGGCGTCTTCTGGCTCCGCATAGAATCCCTCGCCAGGAACTTCCACACGCTCTCATTCGAAGCCACGGCCCTTGCGGTCTTTACTCTGCTCACTCTGATCATCTGCCGCAGCCTGTCGGCACGAATCCCGGGACCGATCGTCGCCTTGTTGCTCGCAACGAGCGCGGTCTACTTCTTCAAGCTTCCGGTCGAAACCATCGGCACGCGCTTTGGAGGAATCCCCAGCGGCTTGCCGCACATGCAGCTTCCCAAATTCCGTTCCGACCTCATCCACGGACTTCTTGGTCCCGCCTTCACCGTCGCCATGCTCGGTGCCATCGAATCGCTGATGTCGGCCGTGGTCTCTGATCGCATGAGCAACGACCGTCATAACCCAAATGTCGAATTGATTGGACAAGGCGTCGCCAACTTCTTCTCGCCGATGTTCGGCGGACTACCTGCTACTGGCGCCATCGCCCGCACCGCGACGAACATTCGCTCAGGCGCGCAATCACCTGTGGCGGGAATGATCCATGCGCTGACACTGCTGTGCATTCTGCTGTTCGCGGCTCCGTTGGTCAGCTATGTGCCCATGGCCGCCCTCGCCGGGATCCTAATGGTCGTGGCCTACAACATGGGCGAGTGGCGTGAGATCCCGCAACTCCTGAAGCTCACGAAAACCGACATCAGCATCTGGCTGGTGACGTTCGCCCTGACGGTCTTCGCCGATCTGACGGTAGCGGTCGAAGCGGGGATGATTCTCGCAGCCCTCCTCTTCATCAGCCGAGTGGCTGCGACTACCACTGTCTCGCAGGTCACGGACGATTATGTTGAAGACGGTCGAGTTCACATCCTGCAAGACAAAGACATCCCGTACTACGCAACGATCTTCCGCATTCACGGCCCATTCCTGTTTGGCGCGACCGACAAAATCCAGACGATCACCGAGAATTTGCACAAGTTGCCCCCAGTCGTGATCCTGCGGCTGCGCAACATGACGGCCCTCGACGCCACTGGACTGTTTGCTATTGAAGAGGTTGCAAAGGAACTGCATGCCACCAAACGCACTCTGATCCTGTGCGGCGCCCGCGAGCAACCATCCCAACTGATTCACCAAGCAGAATTCTCGGAAATAATTGGTGAAGAAAACATTTGTGAAAACGTGCAGGAAGCATTGGCTCGCGCAGAAGAAGTATACGAGCGACTAGAGAAGAAATCCGCGACGGCAAGAGCCTAGCCGGGCTGTCGTCGCTTTTTCAGAATATTTCAGTCATCAATCCGCTGCACCACCGACAAGATCTCCCACCGCCCGTCCACCTTGTTTAAGGTGATGTAGTCCGTCCATTCCGGAGTCACCAGCTTCGCCGACGCAATCACTCCCGAGACATCGAGCACCGTTACCTGCTCGGTCTTATGTGTCGCAGGCATGTCCGGCACACCAATCGCACGGACCTCTTTCATCATCTGGGCGCCAGTCCTCTCGCGCATGGAGATATCCCCATGAATGATGTGCTTCAGATAATAGGGATGCAGCGTCCGCTCCATGCGGGCAGCATCACCCGTGAAATATCCTTCGATGTAATTCGTGACCGTATCCCGAATGGCAGCAGAATCATCGGTGGAAGAGTTTGGGGTTTGCGCGCTGGCAACGACAGCCCAGAACAGCGCGAGTGTAACAGCGAGCAGGACGACGCGGCGTGACATGGAATTTTCTCCGGAGCGGTACTACAACTGGAACAACATCATTATGTCCCTTGTGTCCGTCCCAGAACATTGCACTGAGGTTCATGTCCTAAGTCGATCTAACCTACTCCTGCCGATGACCCAATTTGCAGCGCCTGACCACAGGTCTCGCGTTGGACCGCCTTTATCCTCTAGACTGTTCTCCAAGACCGCTGACCTTCAATGATCATCAATCACGCGTCGCGCGCGCATAACCACAACTGGGAACTCGATCCGGTCATTCGCTCCCTGCTCGATACTGACTTCTACAAGCTGCTGATGCTGCAATTCATTTGGAAGAATTTTCCCAACACTCGGGTCCAGTTCTCCCTGGTTAACCGACATCCGGCCGTGCGCATCGCAGACGTCGTTCACATCGAGGAATTCAAAGTCCAACTCCAGCACGTCCGCGGATTGCACTTCCGCAAGTCGGAACTAGTCTGGCTGGCAGGCAACACTTTCTATGGAAAGCGCGGCATCTTCGAGCCCGCATTCTTGGAATGGCTGGAGAAAGACTTCCATCTTTCCGATTACCAGTTCCGCGTGCGTGACGGGCAGATACACCTGACCTTCGACGGCACGTGGGCTGAAACCACGATGTGGGAACTATATGCGCTGGCGATTCTTGACGAACTGAAGACCCGGGCGCACCTGAAGACCCTCAGCGAATTCGGACTCGACATTCTTTACGCCCGCGCCAAAACGAAGCTCTGGAACAAGATCGAGCGCCTGCGCGGAGTGCCCGGACTGAGCGTCGCTGACTTTGGCACCAGACGCCGCCACAGCTTCTTGTGGCAAGAGTACGTGGTTGTCGCCATGGCGACGAACCTTGGCAGCAGCTTCATCGGGACATCGAACGCCTATTTGGCTCGCAAACACGACCTGGAAGCCATCGGTACAAACGCACATGAGATTCCGATGGTTATGGCTGCACTCGCTCCGGACGATGTCGCCCTCAAGGCCTCGCAATACCGCGTGCTGGAACTTTGGCAACAAAGTTATGAAGGCGCGCTCCGAGTCATGCTCCCCGACACCTTTGGCACCACGCAGTTCCTGGCAGGCGCTCCAGAATGGGTGGCCGACTGGACTGGGCAGCGCGTCGACAGCAAAGATCCATTCGTCGCGGGTGACGAGTACATCAAATGGCTCGACAAGTACGGTCGAGATCCCCGCGAAAAGCTAATGATCGCTTCCGACATGCTCGACGTCGATGCAATTTTGTCGCTCCATGCATATTTCGCCGGGCGGATCGCGCAAGGTGCGAAGCCACAGGACTTCCGCAACGCAACCGATTTTTACGATCGAAGCAAATGGACGCCCGATCGCCGCATCCGTTTCAGCGCAGGCTGGGGAACGCTGCTGACAAACGATTTCCGCGGATGTAATCCCAATGACGGCGACGGATTCGATCCCATAAGCCTGATCTGTAAAGTCTCTGAGGTTGAAGGCCACCCGGCCGTGAAATTATCCGATAACTATGCCAAGGCTCTTGGCTCCGCCTCAGAAATCCAGCGCTATCGCCGAGCCTTCGGTTCCGAGGGAATGTCCAATGTTCCGCTCGTGACCTGAAGACACAATTCAGCCGAACACCCTCCCTACCGGCTTACTGCGGTACACGTCCCTCCGTTCCAGCAGGTAACTTGTGAGTGGTGACCTCCCGTGCCACTATCCAAGCGGGGCATGTATGAAGATCCTGCTAGTCGAAGATTCCTACATCGAGCGCACGAAGCTCGGCAGTTTCCTGACCGATTGGGGCTACGAGTGGAAGGGCGTGGGCAGCGGCACAGAAGCGGTCAAACTGCTGGATGGGCCCAACCCTCCCGAACTCGCGCTCCTGGACTGGGTCCTTCCCGGCCTCGACGGCATCGATGTACTCCGCCGCATTCGCAAGCTCACTCAAGGAAATTACATCTACACGGTCATGCTCACGGCGAAAACACAGAAGAAAGATCGCCTGATGGCCATGGAAGCGGGCGCGGACGATTATCTCTCGAAGCCGGTGGATCCGATGGAACTGCGCTCGCGGATCGCGGTCGGTAAGAGAATTCTGGACCTGCAACAATCTCTTCGCTTCGCCGCCACCCACGATTTCCTGACCACCCTGCTGAATCGATCCGAAATTCTTGCTGCACTGGAGCGCGAAGTCGCTCGTGGCGCTCGCGATGACAAGCCAGCCACGGTCATACTGGCAGACATCGATCACTTCAAGCGCATCAATGACACCATGGGGCATGCCGCCGGGGATGAGGTTCTGAAGGAAGTAGCACGCCGCCTGAAACAAGATCTGCGCCCCTACGACGTCGTTGGTCGATACGGAGGCGAGGAGTTCCTGCTCATCCTCCCGGGATGCAATCTCGCCAACGGAGTGAAGCGTGCCGATGAGATTCGGACGATTGTTTCCGGACAACCGATCACAACCCCATCTGGAACCATTTCCGTCACTGTCAGCATGGGAGTGACCGCCAGCGACAATTCACGCTACTTCATGCCCGCCGAGTTTCTGCAGGAAGCCGACGCCAGCCTCTACAAGGCGAAGAATAATGGCCGGAACCGCGTCGAAGCGTTTGTTCCCTTGGCCAAGTCCAGCAGCGCCGGCCAACGCTAACCAGCGCTCTTAGACCCGCGCGAAACAAAGTTTATATTTTTTTGTTAACCGACCTTCTCCGTCACACGTTGTATCCCTAGAGGCAAAAAACAGCAACAAGGGATAACAACATGGGTCGCTGGTCAGCCGCACTCGTTTTCGGTGCTGTAATTTCAGTCATGCTCCTGAGCCCCAGTTCGTCTCTGGCGCAAAGGCCGTCATCTCCTCGAACAAATACAGCTCCAGCGCAGACAAGCGAGAAAGACCTGACCGCCCTGCAGGACCAGTTTCTGCAGTTACTGCGGATGAGTCCGACGTTGGCGGAAGTCGTCGCCCGCGACCCCTCTCTGCTTTCCAATCAGGATTATGTCGAGCGCAACAATCCCGCATTGGCCAATTTTCTGAAGGACCACCCCGACATCGCCCAGAATCCCGATTTTTATCTCTTCAACAATCTCCATCCCGAGAATGAGCAGCCCAGCGAAGCGCTCGAGCGCAAGCTTTGGCCGCAGCTTTCGAATCGACAGTCCTCGGAAGTCGCACGGGAGCTCATCAGCACTGGGGCTCCCTTCCTGGTCTTCTTGTGCATCCTTGGTGCTCTGCTCTGGCTGATTCATGTACTGCTGGAAAACCGCCGCTGGAACCGCATCTTCAATCTGCAAACGGATGTTCACGGAAAGTTGATCGACCGTTTTGCGACGTCGCAGGAAGTCCTGACCTACATGGGTACCGATGCGGGGAAGAAGTTCCTTGAAGCGACCCCTATCGCCGTGGGCTTCGAAAAAAACGCGCCCGTCCCGAGCCCGGTGGCGCGAGTGCTCACTCCTCTGCAGATCGGGCTGGTGATGACGCTTCTAGGCGTCGGATTGGTATCAATGCGCAACGCTTTACCCGACGCAGCACCCGCCCTGATGCTGTTAGGCACAATCGTGTTGATGCCGGGCCTTGGGTTTATCATTTCTGCGGGGATCACTTGGGTTCTGGCACGACGTCTCGGGCTGATACCGAATCAGGGCCCACAGAGCTAATGAGATGCCCGCCCGGCGCGTGCAGCCTCTGACGCTCCGGCAGGCTGATCAGGAGAGCACCACGACCTGGGAATACACCATCCCGAACATCGAGGCCGGCACTGCATCGCGAAAAAACGAGCTGCCTATGGATCGCGACGCTTTCGCCGGCTTCTATGAACGCTCTGCGCCTGCTCTGCGTGCATATCTGATGCGCGTTTCTGGAAATGCGGCGCTGGCAGATGATCTTCTGCAAGAGAGCTACCTCCGATTCCTGTGCGCCTCGCAGCCCGAGGGCGGCGAGGTTAACTTTCGACGCTACCTTTTCCGCATCGCCACCAATCTTCTGAAGGACCATTGGCGGAAGCCAAAGCTCGGAGTCCTCGAAGATATCCCCGCAGCACTTCTAGCGGCGCCGGATTTATCGGCTCAGGTAGACCTTCAGGTGTCTCTTGATCCCGCCATGGCCCAAATACGCCCTCGCGATCGCCAACTCCTCTGGCTGGCCCACGCCGAAGGTTATTCCCACCGTGAAATCGCCGAGATCATGGGGCTCGGGACAGCAAGTATTCGTCTACTGCTGTTTCGCGCGCGCCGCAAGATGGCTCGCTTGTTACGCCAGCAAACCCCAACGGATCGGAGCCGCGCATGACCTTCCGCACCTGTAGCTACGAAAAGGAAATTCAGGCCGCTTTGAAGAGCGGGCACTGGCCTGCCGGCTGTACGCCCGAATTGCGCGACCACGTTGACCAATGTGATTCCTGCAATGATCTGGTCCTGTTGACTGAGACTTTCCAAACAGCCCGACGCTATTCACCGAGCGATTCAGATCTTCCTGCTGGTCTCATCTGGTGGCGTGCACAGCTGCGAATGCGCCGTGCTGCCGACGACCGAGTCAGCGCGCCCGTGACGATTGCACAGCTCTTCGCCTGGGCGATCAGCCTGGTCGCCGCGGTCGGTTTTGTCGTCTCTCAATACCATCACGGGCTCCGATGGGCCTCGTGGTTTTCTGATCTGACTCCAAACTTCATTCGCCTTTCGCCGATCCTGAACCATCTCGATTGGAGCCTCGTGGTTCTCATTCCCACCATGGGAGCGCTGGTATTACTAGCGGGGCTTATCGTGTTTCTCGTTTCAGAAAAGACGTAGTTCTCACCAAATAATCCCAAAAGTGCGCATCCTCAGCTTTCTGTGTCAAATTAGAAGTCCATGCCTTCGAACGCCGATCCCAGCGGGGGACGTGTCGCCTTCACACATCCCGGATTTGTCCTGTTCCAGGTCGCGCGCTTCCTGATCGTTGCCGCGGTCGAAATGCAGGCAGTCGCCGTCGGATGGCAGGTTTACGAGATCACCAAGCGGCCGCTCGATCTCGGGTACGTCGGCCTCGCGCAATTTCTTCCGGCAATTCTTCTGTTCCCAATATCAGGGCATACATCGGACCGCTTTGAGCGGCGGCACGTGCTCTCCGCCTGTTATGCAGGTTACGGAGTCTGCTTCGCCCTGCTCCTCCTGCTGACAATGCGCGCGCCCTCGATTCAATTGATCTACGTGGTGCTGGTGCTGATCGGAATCGTACGTTCCTTTAACAGCACCGCGAGTCGCGCCATCCTTCCGCAACTCGTCCCTCAGGAACATTTCCCGAACGCCGTGGCCTGGAATGCCAGCATCTTCCAGGCCGCCACGATCCTCGGCCCATCCTTCGGCGGAATCGTCTACGCTGCGTTCCACGGCCCAGAAACGGTCTACGCCATTGCAATGGTCACGGCAATCGGAGCGACCATCTCATCGTTCCGTATTCGTCCCGAGGTCAAACCCCGCCCTCGCGAACCGATGAGTTTGAAGACGGTCTTTGCCGGACTGCACTATATCTGGAACAAGAAACTAATCCTGGGCGCGATCTCGCTCGATCTGTTCGCGGTCTTACTAGGCGGAGCCGTCGCACTGCTCCCAGTTTATGCACGAGAGATTCTGCACACCGGCCCCTGGGGACTCGGACTTCTACGGACTGCACCAGGAGTCGGCGCCGCCGTGATGGCTGTCTTTCTGGCGCATTGGCCCATGCGTGGCAAGTCCGGCCCGACCCTGCTCTGGGCCGTCGCCGGGTTTGGCGTCTTCACCATCATCTTCGGAATCTCGCGAAGCATGACACTCTCTCTGATTTCCTTATTCCTGCTCGGCGCAAGCGACATGATCAGCGTCATCATTCGCGCCACACTGACGCAACTCGCTACGCCGGACGAAATGCGAGGCCGTGTCACCGCCGTCGACATGATCTTCATCGGCACGTCAAACGAATTTGGACAATTCGAGTCCGGCGTCACCGCGCAATGGTTCGGCACCGTTCCAGCCGTAGTTCTCGGCGGAATCGGAACACTTGTTGTAATCGTGCTGTGGGCGTGGTGGTTCCCTGAACTACGGAACGCCGGACCGCTGCACACGATCGCAACCGGCGTAGAGACCGCTGTGACCGCTGATCCAGCTTAGAAATAACTCTTATCGGAGCGCCGTCCTTCCAATGCCGTAGAATGTCGCTTTCATTTCCGCCAAACAAAGGCCCCGGCTTGATCGAACGCTACTTCCACCTTAAAGAGAATCAGACAACCATCCGCGCGGAGTTCCTCGGCGGACTGACCACATTCATCACCATGGCGTATATCGTCGTGGTGAATCCGCAAATTCTCTCGAAAGCTGGAATGCCGGTCGAAGGCGTGGTCTTCGCCACCTGCATCTCCTCCGCGGCAGCAACGCTCGTGATGGGACTCTACGCGAACTATCCCATCGCCCTCGCTCCCGGCATGTCGTTAAACGCCTACTTCACCTACTCGGTCTGCCTGGGTATGCACGTACCGTGGCGAACCGCGCTGGGCGTGATCTTCTTCTCGGGCGTTTTCTTCCTGATTCTGACAGTGACCCGCATCCGGGAGCAGATCGTCAACGGCATCCCCGAGTGCCTGAAGCACTCCACCGCCGGAGGCATCGGCATGTTCATCGCCTTCGTCGGTCTGCGCAATGCGAACCTGGTTGTCGCAAATCCAGCAACCTTCGTGAGTCTCGGCAGTTTTGCCAATCACGAAGCGCAACTCGCACTTGTAGGACTCGCACTCATCCTGATCCTGATGACTCGAAAGATCACGGGAGCCATCTTGATCGGAGTGCTCGCAACGACACTGATCGGCATCCTGCGAGGAATGTCGACTTGGCCGGCTTCAATCTTTTCTCTGCCGCATCCCTCGGCCACATGGCTGCAACTCGACTTGTGTGGCGCCCTTCATCTCGGCCTTCTCGAAATTGTTTTCGTCTTCCTTTTCGTCGACCTGTTCGACAATGTCGGAACGTTGGTCGGTGTATGCGAGCAAGGCGGATTTGTGAAGGACGGCAAGATTCCGCGCGTGGGGCGCGCCTTGATTTCTGACGCAGTGGGTACGATTTTCGGAGCACTGACAGGTACGTCTACGGTCACAAGCTATATCGAGAGCGCCGCCGGAGTAGCCGCCGGCGCCAGAACAGGCTTGAGCAACATCGTCGTGGCTGGGTTGTTTTTGCTCGCCGCATTCTTCGCCCCGCTGGCAGCGGCTATTCCCGGATACGCCACGGCCCCCGCGTTAATCATCGTCGGAGCCTTGATGACAGAGTCAATCGGCCGCGTACGCTGGCCCGATTTCACCGAAGCAATTCCGGCATTTGTGACCCTGCTCGCGACGCCGCTGACATTCAGCATTGCAACCGGTTTGAGCCTGGGATTGATTTCCTACACGCTCGTGAAAGTTGCGGCGGGCAGGTTCAAAGAAGTCAGCCCGGTGATCTGGATCCTAACCGCACTCTTTATCTTGCGATATGCGTATCTGGCAGCCGAGTAGTTATGGCACATTGACTGTAACCGTCGCGGTCGTGCGCCCATATTGATTGGTCGCGTACAGCGTATAGGTGGTGGTCGAGGTGGGCTGCACAGTCACATTCGTATTTCGAACGGCTCCGGGACCAGGCGAAACAATCACATAGTCCGCTCCGCTGACTGTCCAACTCAAAATTACGGTTCCGTTTGACGCTACGTGAGCTGCCGAAGCCGTAAAACTGCTGATGACTGGCGACGGCCCGGTCGGATAGTTCGATCCGGTATACACCGGATCCATCTTTACCACCTCAAAGGCCGACGCCGGAACAGTTTTCAACGAATCGAGATCCGATCCCCACCGGCTGTCAGACACGCCAGTGACAAATAGAGAGCTTCCGTTGTCCGCCAGGATCATCCCGTAGTGCTGCATAGCCTTCAAAATGACCTGCATCTGCGACGAGAATCCCGAAATGTTGAAGCTCGATTTCAAGCGCAACCGCATCCCCATCGGAGGTGCCGTTGAATCGCCAGTGTTTCCCGCATAGTGTGACGCAGGAGGAGTAAATGCCGCTCTAGTCTTCGGCAGCGTGAAACGAAACGCGTGTTGAATTTTGCCGGAGGCAACTTCGTCGTAACGCACGAGTCCGGGAAAAATCGGCAAACCTGCGGCATCCGCCGACGTCCACGTATAGGGCCGCTGCTCATCACTCAACAAATCCCACACGGCAGTCGAGTCGGCATTCCAGCTTCCATCGGAGTTCACCGACGAATTGTAGAGTTCGTACAGAAAACAATTGCCGTTATCGAGAACGAGCACATGGCGATCGCCAGTACTCGACGATCCGCCTTCGATCGGAGCGTTCGGAGGAACCGGCATCGGCCCCGGATCGCTCTCGTCCCCGTAAGCATCCAGATTGACATTCACCAATGGCTGCTTGCCGTCTACGACCACATACGGGATGCCGTAGGTTGGATCATTGCCCCAATCTGGATGAATATTCACCGAACCGACCCAGTTCGTCATGATCGCATTCGAATTCGGATCGACCGGCGCAGACGAGATATCTGTATTCCACAAATTGCTGCTTGTAAAAGGAACAAAGCCATTCAGGCTGGAGCCCTGTCCCGTAGACATCACATTGCAGGAGAGATTGCCGCCGCCTGTCCCGCTGTTGCTTCCCGAAGTTCCCGAGCTAGACCCAACCGATCCGCCGGAACTCACCATCGTTTTTGACGATCCACCGCAGCCCACTAAGATCAAGAGTGATAGAAGGACAATGTTGGGGGAAAAGAGCCTCTTCGCGGAATAGGAGCGATACATACCTCCATTGTCGCCAAGGCCTTGATGCGGCTAAAGCTGTCGTTAGGACATGTCCTGATTCGAAAGGTCCTTGCTGCTGGACTCCACGCTACTTACCCCTGAGTACGGTCTTCGCCGCGCCCATGTTGTCGTACTTGTCATACACGCGCACGACTACCACATGCTCCGACGCCGCATCCTTGGCCGCTTCCAGCGGAACTTTGAAATCGTAATCTTCGCTCACTGAATCCGAAAGCTGCCCGACAGGCTCGACGTACTTCCAGTCGCCAGCGTCGACAGAGTATTCCGCGCGTTTGATCGCTGAGAATCCATCCTCGGCACGAAGGCGCACATGAATCTGCGTACCTTCCAGCGATGCTGTCAAATTCTCGATCCGTGGAGGCGTAGTGTCGACTTCAAACCGCCGGCTCTCGCGAGACGTAGTCAACGCATCCCCCGGAGAGTGCGACGGCGCATCCGACGCGACAACCTTGATCGTGTATCCGCCATCAGGCAGCAAGCTCGCGTCGAAGGAATACGCCTTATCGGTGATGTTGTCCTTCAGCAGCAGCCACCGCGACTCCCCGTCGCCACGGTAGTAGACGGAATACACAAGCTGGTCGTCATTGTCATCGTGGGCATTCCATTTCACCCCGATGGCGTCACGATCATGAGTACTCGGGACAGGCGAATCAAAGTGCGCGCCCGAAGAACCGCTGATATCCGTTCCCAGATTCAGCCCCGACGACTTGCCAATCGGCTGATACCGCACCGCCAGTTGCACCGACACGTCTTCAATTTCTGGGGCGACGTTGCGCGATAGATAATTCAACGTCACCGAATCGACCGATGGCTTCGCACCTCCCGCGTGCAGCACCGCCTTCCACTGCGCATAGCGGGCGGCAGGAACTCCCATCTCCGCGCCCTTGCCGAGATCAACGGGCTTCCATGCGCTCCAATTGCGGTCGGGATTATCTACATTACCGCTCCGCGCCAGGAGTTCCACATTGCCTGTGCCGCGGAATTCGGCGCGTCCCCATCGCGAAAATATCTTGGCATCAAATACGTCGCTTTCATACGAGCCATGGCTCTCAGGCCCCGGACCGAGCACAAAAACTTTCCCCAGATTGCTGGTAGCCGCATACAACGCTCCGCCTGGAGCCTGCGCAAATCCCGTGACCTGCGATGCCGGCGACTTTAGAAGGTCCGAGAACTGGTCCGCCCCTTCGATCGCGAAGATATGGCCGCGGTTCCCGGTTCCAGCCAGCATCTGGCCATGAGAATCGAAAGCAAGGGTGTAGACAATGTCCTCGTGCGATGACCAGATCCGTGTCGGCGAACCGTCCGTCGCAATGCGGTATACGTCAGATCCCCCAGTGAGCCCGCCGCCGGGCGACGGAAAACTCGCGATCGGTACGACGGCGGGACCAGGCGTCGATCCGGCCCCACCGGGAGTCGTCCCCGGTGCGGGATTCGATTGCAAGCTCATTAGCATCGACGACGCAGACGCGATCCCGGATGCCGCGCGCTTCTCTCCCACCCCCGCCGCATAGATATTGCCATTACGATCCAGCGCGAGCGCCGTAATTTCCTTCTTGGGGGCGCTGTAGAGCACGAACCCTTCACCCGCCGGTGAAATCCGGTACACAAGCCCGCTGCCATCGGTACCTGCGATTAAATTTCCTTGCGCGTCAACTGCCAGAACCCGAATATGCGTTTCATCGCTCTTGAAGAAAACCGAGTGCTCGCCTTTCGCCGTGACCTTGTAAATTTCCCCATGATCACCGGTCGCAATGTACAGATTTCCGGCCTTATCGAGGGCCAGATCCCAGATGTATTTCGTAGCCGGCGCAAAATATTCAGACGAACTCCACGAGGCATCGACCGCCGGCTTTGCATCTTTCTGGACGTCGCCAGACTGGCTCTCTGCCTTCTTCTCCTCCTTCTTGGAACCGGTGTGCTCGATCTTGTACACCTTGCCGTCGGGCGCTGTGGCCGCGTAGATTACTCCTCCCGGCCCCACCTTGAGCGCCTGCACCTGAAGTTCCTGCGGCTGGAAGATGATGCTTGACTTGCCATCGGGAGTGATGCGGTACACGCGCGCTGGAGAACCAGCCGCGGCATAAACATTTCCAACATCATCTGCAGCCACTGCCCAAATGTAAGTGGAAGGCGTCGCGTACAGCAGCTTGAACGAAGGCGCGAGTTCCAACCCGCCCGCATTTCGGATCGCCACTCCTGAAGCCGTGCCCTTCTCCAGATCGTCAAACTTCGACTGCTCCCATGAACGCGTGCCCTGTGCAAACGCGGCAACAGAAACGGCGCAACACAAAACAAGACCGATCAAAACGATGCGGGAAGCCCTAAGTACACTGTGCAAGTTCATACCTCGATTTCAGGATCCGGAGAATGCCGGTTGGAAGGCGACAGCTTGATGTAGCCGGAATTATCAGAGTAACACGCAAGAACCGCGCAGCGCGCCGCTTTTCTGAGTGACCTTTGCGGATTTTCTCCGCGCCCTCACCGGTTATGAAGTTGCGTTTCCCTCGGCATATCGCATCGTCCGCCGTCATTCCCCGCATCCCGTGATATCGTAGTTTTTCATGCATTCTGCGCGTCAGAAATTGCTAAGCACTCTGGCTCACAAATCTTTCCGGCTGGGAGAATTCAAACTCTCCTCGGGAGGAACTAGCGATTACTACATCGATTGCCGGGCGACCACACTCGACGCGAAAGGATCTCGTCTCACTGGAGAAGTTTTTCTCGAGGAAATCCGTCAGCGCAACTGGCAGCCCCAAGCCATCGGCGGCTTGACTATGGGTGCCGATCCGATCGTTGTGGCGGTTTCGGTTTTGAGCGGTGATCTCAGCGGTTTTCTCGTCCGCAAAGCCGAAAAGCAGCACGGCACTGGCCAGCGCATCGAAGGCTTCCGCCAAAAAGGCGCGACCGTAGTCATTGTTGATGATGTCTGCACCACTGGAGCCTCCACAATTCAGGCAATCGAAGCTGCCCGAGAATTTGGATTCGATGTCGTTGCTGCGATGTGCCTGGTAGAACGCGAAGAAGCCAAAGGCCGGCTAAACGTGGAGAAGGTTGCTGCCCCAGCGCCATTCGTTTCAATCTTCACCGCGAACGACGTTCGGCAGGAACACATCATGCAAAACGACGAGACCCAACCGAACGTATTCGCCGTCGCCGCAGCATGTGAAATATGCGGAAGACCAGCGATCACGAATAATCCAAGAACGCGCTGCGAGGCACATAAAGCATGAAAGAGATTGAGTTATTGCGTAATTCAGTGATTGAATTCAGTCTCTTGCCAGTCAATTTCTCAATTACCTAATTGCTCAATCACCAATTCCTATGATTCAAACTCTCGAATGGACTGACAAAGGCGTCCGCTTCATCGATCAGACGAAGCTGCCGACCGAAGAAGTGTATGTGACCTGCAAAACACACGAGCAGGTCGCCGACGTAATCCGCAACATGGTAGTCCGCGGAGCGCCAGCGATCGGCGTCGCCGCGGGCATGGGCATCGCTCTCGGCATCAACAACTCCAAGGCCGAGACCACCGGCGATCTGAAGCGCGACTTCGACGCTATCTGCGATCTCATTGGCAAAACACGTCCTACCGCCGTCAATCTCTTCTGGGCGATCCGGCGCATGCAAGAAAAGTTCGAGCGCATTCGCATCCGTCCCATTCCGCAGATTAAACGGGAACTGATCGAGGAAGCTCAGCGCATGCATGCCGAAGACATCGCCGCGAACCAAGCTATGGGTCGGCACGGCGCTACTCTTATGCCGAAAGAAGGCGGCGTGCTCACGCACTGTAACGCCGGCGCACTGGCAACCGCAGGGTACGGCACCGCCCTCGGCGTGATTCGCGCCGCCATCGAGCAAGGCAAAAAGATCCACGTTTATGCCGACGAAACCCGTCCATTCCTCCAAGGCTCGCGGCTTACAGCTTGGGAGCTGATGAAAGACGGCATCCCGACCACGGTCATCTCCGACAACATGGCCGGAGCGATGATGCGCCAGGGCAAGATCGGCGCAATCGTCGTGGGCGCCGACCGCATCGCCGCGAACGGCGATGTGGCCAATAAGATCGGCACCTATTCCGTCGCGATTCTTGCCAAAGAGCACGGCATTCCGTTTTACGTCGCCGCTCCAATCTCAACCGTCGATCTCGACTGCCCCGACGGCAGCCAGATTCCCATCGAGCAGCGTAACGGCAAGGAGGTCACACACATTGCAGGCAAGCAAATGGTTCCTGATGGAGTGAACGTGGAAAACCCGGCATTCGACGTGACTCCGTCGAAATACGTCGCTGCAATCATCACGGAAAAGGGCCTCGCACGCGCTCCGTACGAGCAGTCCCTAAAGTCCCTGGCTGGCGAAGAATTGGAAGCGCATCGCTAGTTAACGCTTTGTCATTCCGGGCAGCAGAGCTGCGAGGAATCTGCTGTCGTTTGCGGATGGCATCATTCCTGGCGAATCGTAAAAAGATGTAAAGCCGATGCTCCAGTCGGCCCGGCCGCTACTTTTTTCCTCAATCCGGGTTGGATTTACGGGCACCAATTGCATCTAAAATGAACTAAGAAGCTCCCAAGGTTTTTCGCCCAACTTCGTCAGGGGGATGGTATGTCTTTGCGCAACCGCATTTTTCTGCTCTTTTCACTTTCATCTCTAGCTCTTTTCACAGCCTGCGGCGGCGGAGGCGGCACTCCGGTGATACCAACGCCCCCTCCAAGTGGAGGCTTCAGTAACGCAAATTTCAACGGGACATATACGTTCTCCATCTCCGGCGCCAATGTAAATGGCCTCTTTGTAATGGCTGGATCGTTTACCGCGTGCGGATGCAGCTCAGGAACTATCTCGGCGGGCACCATCGATATCGTTGATCCGACTGGACCGCAAGCTCACATAGCTCTGTTAACCAACAGTACCTATTCGATTTCGGCCGACGGTCGCGGCACGGCTGCGCTCATCTTCAACACAGCAACCATTTCGAGTTACGAGATTGACCTCGATTTCGTTCTCACTTCGAGTTCACATGGACTAATCATCCGCTATGACCAAAACGGTACCGGCAGCGGAACCATCGACCTGCAGGATTCCAGCGTTTCTCAAACTGCTTTAGGCGGCAGGTATTACGCTTATTCCGTATCAGGTGGAGATTTCAGCAACCCGCCCCTATCAATGGCAGGTGTTGGCGAGTTTCAACTCGACTCAACGGGCACAATCACAAACAACACTGGAATCGCCGATTTCAACTATGGCTCAACACCTTCTTCCCAGCTTGCACTTTCTGGCTCAGTTGTCCTGGGGTCGGGAACTACTCCCGGGACCGCCTCGCTCAACTCATCATTCTCGTCACCCAATCCGTTAGGATTTGATGTTTTTGCAATCGACTCAACTCACCTCAAGATCATCGAGACGGATGGACTGGCGATCTTGGTGGGCGATGTACTGTATTCTCCAACACCCTCCTTTCCTTCTGGCAACCTGGTCTTCACCATGGCCGGACTGGATTCCACCAGTAATTTCTTCGCTTCGGGTGGTGTTGTGACTTCTGATGGCGCCGCCGCGCTGACGAACGGCGCCCAGGATGTGAATGACAATGGCGTGGTCGATGGAGGGGGTACGACACCCACAGCGTTCACCGGCACATTCATCGAGCAGCCCACCGGCAGCGGGAGATGGATCGTCGCGTTGAACGGCTTCTTCGGAGGCTCCAACTTCGTCGCTTATCCTTCAACTGGCGGCTTGTTGATGCTCGAAGAAGACACCTCCAACGCATTAGTGACTGGGGGCGTTGCTCTTCAGCAGCAATCCGGCGTCACCGATCTCGCTTCGCAAGGATATGGCCTGAATCTTACCGGCGAGGACCTTGTAAACGCGACTGAAACTGATCAGATCGCTGAGTTCAAGGCGAGTGCTGGCAAGTTGAGCGGAACATTTGACATCAACGACGGAGGGAGCCTCGCGACTCAGAGTCTCACCGGTAACTACAGCGCTACGAATGGAATTGGATCAGCCACGCTGAACGCCGGGTTCGCCGGAATGTTCTACTATGTCGTCGACGATTCCACCGCGATGTTCATCTCGACCGATTCGACCCTTCCGGGGCTAGGCTCGATGCAGGTGCAAACCACTCCTTCCAGCGCTGCTTCCAAATCGGCTCACGCGCCACACGTTTTGCCCATGTTTCGCGTGATGCCTCGCGGAAAATTGACGTTGAATCAGCACAGCACTTCAAAGCTGGGAAAGAAGTAACAAATCGGAAACTAAGGCGCGCGGCTTGCAGGAACAGTGAGCCGCGCTTGTCTTTTTGGGATGATCAACCATTGACTTCTGGCGCTCTCACCTTCGACACAACTGCCACGTTGTTCTTCACCCACCCGACCACGCGGTACAGTAACAAAAGACCCAAGACCGCCGCATACTCCAACGGCTTCTTCAAATCCGCCTTCACCAGCCAGATATAGTGAATGACCCCTGCCGCTGCACTGAAATAGATCAGCCGATGCAGATTCTGCCAGTGCTTCCCCAATTTTCGGATCGACCATTTTGTCGATGTGAGCGCCAGCGGAATCATCAACGCAAACGCCGTCATCCCAGCGGTGATGAATTTTCGTTTCGCGATGTCATGCAGCATTTCATGCACATCGAAGAACTTGTCGAGCCACACATACGTCATCAAATGCAGGCAGCCATAAAAGAACGCAAACAGCCCAAGCATCCGCCGATAGCTGATTAGCCAGTACTGCCGCGAGAGCTTGCGGAGTGGGGTGATCGACAATGTCACGAGCAGGAAGATAAGAGTCCAATCACCCGTGGAGTGCGTGATGAACTCGATCGGGTTCGCACCGAGCTCCGAGTGAAACCCAAGCCACACTAGCCGACCCGCAGGAATCAGGCTAGCGACGAAGACGGCGGGTTTGAAATAGCGACTCATGAATGTTGCTGATCCTTGAAACAAGCCGTTGTCATTCCGGAGCGGAGCGAGGAATCTGCTTTCCGCTGGCGGCGCAACAGCAGATTCCTCGCGCCCGAAAAAAGGTCGCTTCGGAATGACAAGAGCTGAAACGCACGACAACTCGCGAGAGATTGAATTTCCTAAAACTCTTTCCTCAGATCCATCCCGCTATACATGCTGGCCACCTGATCGGCGTATCCGTTAAACATCAGTGTCGGACGCTTTAAAAATTCGCCAAGCCGCCGCTCCTTGGCCTGACTCCATCGCGGGTGATCCACATTCGGATTCACATTCGCGTAAAAACCGTATTCCTGCGGGGCCGACTCATTCCAGCTGTTGATCGGCTGCTTCTCGGTAAACCGAATCCGCACGATCGCCTTCGCGCTCTTGAATCCATACTTCCATGGCACGACAATCCGAATCGGCGCTCCGTCCTGGTTCGGAAGTTCTTCTCCATACATGCCGAAGCAGAGCAGCGTCAGCGGGTTCATCGCCTCGTCCATACGCAAGCCTTCCACGTAAGGCCAATCCAGCACCTTTCGTTGCTGACCGGGCATCTGCCTCATGTCCATGAGCGTTGTGAATTCCACGAATTTCGCCTTGCTCGTCGGATTCACTTTCTTGATCAGCTCGCTCAGCGAGAAGCCCACCCATGGAACGACAATCGACCACCCTTCCACGCATCGGTGCCGGTAAATCCGCTCTTCCGGCGCGGCCATTTTGATGATCGCATCAACATCCAGTTCCTGCTTCTTCTCAACCTGACCGTCGATCTTCACCTTCCACGGCCGCGTTTTGAAATTCTTGGCCAGCTCGGCAGGCTCGTCTTTTTCCGTCGAGAACTCGTAATAATTGTTGTAGTGGGTGACGTCTTTGTAAGGGGTGATCGTCTCCGTCGTGCTGAACGAACTTTTCTTGATGCCGTCGATCTTGTTTCCCGCAAGAACAGTTAGTCCGGGCGCAATAATTTCGCGCGCGCCGACGCCAACCGCTGCCGCTGCACCCGCGATACCCATGCTCGCCAGAAATTTCCGGCGGTTCAAATACAAGCTCTTCGGCGTCACTTCCGAGAAACGAATACCTTCAGCCTTCTTGATCAGCATAGGAATCCCCGGTACTATGCGCGCACCAGCAGCGGATTGGCGCGGCAATCCTTCTTCCTTCTATTTTCTTCCCAATGTGAGTCGGAGCGATGTAAAAAGTTTCAAAAATCGCCACTTAGTGCTTTCCCACTAATCGCTTGGCTGGAATCAGGATTAAATGAAGAGACTTACGTCAGGACTTCTCGGACCTTGCGCGTCAGGTTCTGTAGTGTGAAGGGCTTTTGCAGGAACGCCGTCCCGCTTTCAATGGAACCATCGCTGATGATGGCATCCTCAGTGTAGCCGGAAAGATATAGGACTTTCGTCCCGGGACGCGACGTGGCCAGTTGTTTCGCCATTTCGCGCCCGCCCATGCCCGGCATAACCACGTCGGTGATGACCAGATCGATTTTTCCGGTGTGGCGGGTCGCGGCCGCGAGACCCTCCTCGCCGTTTTCTCCTTCGATCACGTTGTAACCCTTGGCGACCAGAGTGTCCCGGACCAATTGCCGAACCGATTCCTCGTCCTCCACCAGCAGGATGGTTTCGTGCCCTCCACAGGCCGTATCAGGGACCGCCACCGGATGCGGCTCCGTCTTCCCTTCCGTGAGTGGCAGATAAATGTGGAATATCGTGCCGCGACCGATCTCGCTCTGCACCATCACATATCCGCCGGTCTGCTTCACGATCCCATATACCGTGGAAAGGCCCAGTCCGGTTCCCTTTCCTTTCTCTTTCGTCGTAAAGAACGGCTCGAAAATACGCGACTGCGTCTCGCGATCCATGCCCATTCCCGTATCGCTCACCGATAGCAGCACATAGTTCCCCGGACGAATGAATTGCGGACCTCCGCGGTGATGCTGGTCCACAACTACCGTCTGTGTCTGGATCACTAGTTTTCCGCCATTCGGCATCGCGTCCTTGGCGTTCACCACCAGATTCATCAGAACCTGCTCCAGCTGTCCGGCATCCGCCCGCGTTTGCACCGCCTGCGGAGCCAGTGCCGTCACCAACTCTACGTTCTCGCCAATCAGTGGGCGAAGCAGTCGCTCCATGTCCTGCACAATTGCGTTTACATCCACCACTTTCAATTCGAGGAGTTGCTTGCGGCTGAAGGCTAACAACTGCCGCGTCAGAGTAGTTGCCCGATCGGCGGCAAGCTGGATGGCGCGTCCCTTTTCGTGAAGTGGATGCCCGCTGTCGAGCTCCGTCAAAATCACTTCTGCGTAGCCGCTGATGACCATCAGAAGGTTGTTGAAGTCGTGAGCCACGCCTCCGGCAAGGCGGCCAACCGCTTCCATCTTCTGTGCCTGGCGGAACTGATCTTCCAGCGCACGGCGGTCGGTTATGTCCTCGGCGATTGCTTCCAGAACGTCCGCTGGTTCATCCGCGCTGCTGACGGCCCGGCCGCTGATCCGTACGGTTATCGCCCGTCCGTCTTTGCGCTTCCACTTGACTTCAAATCCGTCGAGGCGCCCAGTCTTACGGAATTCATCGATCAAGCGCGCATGCTCGGACGGCTGCGCGAAGACGTCTTTTTCTGGATCAAGTAGCAAAACTTCTTCCGGACAGGAGTAGCCCAGCATCGCGATCAGAGCTGAGTTCATATCCAAAAATCGACCCTCGAGGCTCGAGCGGTAAATTCCGTACACCGAACTCTGCACCAGCGATCTGTACCGCGCTTCGGAGCGCCGCAGCGCCTGCTCGTTTCTCTTGATCTCCACCGCACTGGCCAATTGCCGCGCCACAAAGGTGAGAATCTCTTTGTCGCGTTCCCCGAAGCGGATGTTCTGCGAGTACGTCTGCACTACCAGCGCGCCAAACGTATGACTGTTGACCTTAAGCGGCACGCCCATCCAATCGAGTGACCGCGAACCGTTTCGTGCCACTTCTCCACGGTCCTCCATCTCCTGCAACACCTCAGGAGTGGCGAGTAATGGTTCTCCCGTTCGGATCAGATAGTCCGTCAGACCTTTGCCCATCTTTTTCGTCGGCGGCGCCGTGTCCTGCTCATCGACGAAATACGGAAAACTCAGCATCTCGGTCGCCGGATCATAGAGCGCGATATAAAAGTTACGGGCATGCATCAACTCGTCGACAATGCCGTGAACAGCCGCGAAGAACTGCTGTAGGTCATGCGCGCTGCTGCTCTTCTCGGCGACTCTGTACAACGCCGAACTCAGCGCTTCAACCCGCTTGCGGTCGGAAATGTCGTGGTAGCCCGCGTAAAATCCGCTCGGCTTTCCGTCCAGAATCAAAGGCGCGCAGGAAATGGACACATCCAGCAAACCGCCGTCCTTCTTCCTTCGCTTGGTCTCAAGCGTTATGCGCTCGCCTTTCTTGAGTGACTCCGTGACCCAGTGCGATTCAGCCAGCCGCTCTGCCGGAACCACAAGATTCTCCAGGGGCTGTCCTAGGATTTCCGAAGCGGCATACCCAAACATCCGGCTGAATCTTTCGTTCGCCCACAGTACGCGGTGCTCGTTGTCCGCAATGCTGAGCCCATCCGGATAGGCAAGGAACATCTGTTCCAGAAAATCCAAACGCACTGTTGATTTGTTTTTTTCCTGCAGGTGTTCTGACGGGACGGGACAAGAGCTAACCGAGCACTTGCCGTTGGCTGGCGGCGGTGAGATCGGCGGCTTCTGAGTGGATGGGGCTTCGCTCTCTGGCGCCTTTTTCATCCTTGCGGCGCCCGCGAACTCTCCTCCACCCGTTCGGGTGACACGTTCCCCCATCCGCGAATTCCCCCTCCGAATCGCAGCTGCAGAAAACATGGTAGAGGTGGGATTCGCGCCGAAAAAGGTTACTGGGGTAATCCGAACATTCCGTTTGTTGCACAAAGTGCAAGTTATCACCTGCTCCTGCCGTCGCGTTACCTTCGTTAGCTTTTCGCGCTGACTTGTCTCATGAGCTGCATGGTCTTCATGGGACAATGGCGGAATCTCACGCACGTTGCAAAATTGAAAAACCTCAAGCGAGTGTAGCCCAGTGCGGGGGAAATACTTGTCGCGAGGAAAACATGAGCAGTCTCTGGACGAAAGTTGCCTCTGGATTTTGTAGTGCAGCTCTGCTGATCGCGCTTGCCCCATCTGCTTCGGCCGAAACACCAGGCGTTACCGATACGAGCATCCTGATTGGTTCTTGCTCAGCTCTCGACGGTCCAGCTCACTTCCTTGGGCGGCAGACCGTTCTCGGCGCCTCTGCCTATCTCCACATGATCAACGACGACGGTGGAGTCTTTGGGCGGAAGATTCAGCTTGAGGCCTTCGACGACGGCTACGATCCCGACAAGGCTCCCGCATGCTTCAAGCGCATGACCAAGGAAGGTGTCTTCGCGCTCGGATTTTTCGTGGGCACTCCGACGGCAAAGGTGTACGTTCCTCTCGCCCAGGAAGACAAGATCCCGGTCGTCGGTCTCTTCACCGGCGCGCAGTTGCTGTACGAACCGCTGAAGCATGAAGTCATCAACGTGCGCGCATCCTACTACGACGAAACCCGCGAACAAGTCGAGAAGCTCTGGGCGGCGAATATTCGCAAGATTGGGGTCATCTACCAGGACGATCCGTTTGGCAAAGCGGTACTCGACGGCGTAAAGCTGGCATTGCAAAAACACAGCGCCGCACCTGCTGCGCTTGGCACGTTCATGCGCAACAGCGTTGACATACAGGCTGGTCTCAAACAGATCATGATGGGGCGGCCTGAAGCCGTCATCATCGCTGGGCCGTACGCGCCAGCTGCGGCGATCGTGAAGCAGGCTCACTCGGACGGCTGGAGGCCGCAATTCCTGACAGTCTCATTCGTAGGCACGGAGGAATTCATTAAAGAAGCTGGATCGGACGCGGATGGCACGATCATCACTCAGGTGATGCCGCCTTACGACCGCATCGAATACCCGACAGTCGCTCTTTATCGGAAGTGCCTGAACAAATATTCTCCGGGTGAAGCGCCCACGTTCGTAAGCCTCGAAGGATTCGTGGACGCAATGGTTCTCGTGGAAGGTTTAAAGCGCGCCGGAAAAGACCTGACTCGCGAGAAGTTTATCGAGGGGATCGAATCCATCCACGAAATGAATGCGGGTCTTGGCCCGAAGCTCGTTCTGAATTACAGCGCATCGGATCACAAGGGATTCGATAGCGTGTATCCCACGATGGTGAAGAGCGGCGAAGCCGTGCTGTTAACTGATTGGTCCAGAGTAGGAAAATAAAACCAGAACAAAGACTAAGTCTTTCCTCGCGACCTTAGCGGATTTCTTCACGACCTTCGCGGTCATTTGCCCGCACACGCACTCCTATTGTTAACCCAACCCTGCGTGAAAAGTTGCGATCTCGCTGGCGACGAAATTCCTTCACATTTCTTCAGGCTTCTTCAGACTCCTTCATCCCGCGCATGCATCTTGCCCAATATCGCCTGCATCGAATAATTAACTGGATGGTTAATTCGTAAAATTTCGTAAATGGGGTCAGGAGGTGACCTTATGAAAGGCAAGATGAATTTCAAAACGCTGGCGGGTTCGCTGCTGGCGGTAGGGCTTCTGAGCACGACGCTCTTGGCCGACACCGGCGCGGCGGCCCGCTATGACAGCCAGGTACAAACTGCGGTGACTAAGAAACTGGCGTCCAAGAATCAGTTCAACAATGTGAAGGCCAATGTCGAGGACGGCATTGTAACCCTCACTGGAACGGTCGATCTGTATCAGCGCAAGCTCGATGCAGGCAAACTTGCGAACAAGATTCCGAACGCGCAGGGCGTACGCAATCTGATCGCGGTAGCCGGCCCCAATGTGTCCGACGAGCAGCTCGAACAGAAGCTCGCAACCAAGCTGACGTATGTCCGCTCGGGCTATGACAGCACGTTCGACTACTTCGCTCTGGAGGTGAAAGACGGCGTGGTGACGGTCGCTGGTCAGGATCGCACTGGCATTGGAAAAAATGAGGCGTTAGCCGAAATCGCCAATATGCCCGGGGTGAAAGATGTAATCGACCAGGTGTCAGTAGCGCCTGTGTCGAACTACGACGATGGGCTGCGGCTTCGTGCGGCTCGCGCAATCTACAGAGATCCCGTACTGGCGAAGTACGCGATCGATCCCGCGCGGCCGATCCGCATCATCGTCGAAAACGGACACGTCACGCTCTACGGCGTAGTCAACAACGCCATGGACAAGCAGGTAGCCGGACTGCGGGCTGGACAGCTCTTCGGCGCCTTCAGCGTGAACAACCAGCTGGAAGTAGCAAAAAGCTGAGTGCTATCGAGTAGGGCGGGGGCCTGGTCAAAAAGTGTGGCGCGGGCGCCCCGCCCGCGAGAGGAGCCAAGCGACTCAGCTGTTGTTGGTGGAGGGGCGGACGCCTTCGTCCGCCCCGAGAAGCGAAGCGACGAGTAGGTGTGCACAGTTCTGCCAAGAAGCGCGGAGCAATCCGCGCCTTTTCATTCCTGTTCGGCAGAACACGCTGAAATGCTAACCAACAAGGCACTGAGAGTGTCTTGGGAAGGGCTCGGCTTCAGCCGAGCCATTTGAGGTCACCAACAGTCCGGGGCTTTAGCCCCTGAGGTAAGCGAGCCAAATATCCGGAATCGACTTCTCCGGAGAATCACTTCGATGCCGGCGTGTGCTCAAACGGCAGCTTCGTATACCGCACTTTCTCCACTTCAATCATCAAAGCCACCCGCCCCTCCGGACTCCGAAACGGAAACGGTTTCCCCGTGTACTTGTGCGAGATCGCATCCATCATCTTGAAATCCGAATCCGGACGCCGCTCCACTACCCGCCCCCGAATCTGCACCTCTTCATACGGATTGTGAAAGTCCACCACCGAAATCGCCACCCGCGGATCCCGCTTCGTATTCTTAGCCTTCAGCGACCCCTCGCCCGTACAAATAACAAGTCGCTCACCCTCCCGTCCAATCCACACAGGCACAGACTGCGGCGACCCGTCGGACATCAACGTCGCAAGATGCGCGAAATTCGCGCGGTCAAGAAGTTGTTTGACTTCAGCAGAGAGTGTCATGGCCATTAATCCTCTCTTTCACACTTATACACATACAGCCCTCCCCAGCGGGAACCCGACGGACCAAAATCACGACGTTGGTTGATATTCGTTCTCAGCCAGGCGATATGGTCCGACCGAAACCTTCTTTCGTCCTCGTTCAAATTGGGGGTTTGGCTTCTAACGCCTGGCGACAGTAATCGGGCGCTGAATCGAGACGGCGATTGGGCCTACATTGCCTAAAATTCTCCGACGCCACCTATTAATGCGAATCTGAAGCTGGTGAAGAGAGCTTCCAGATGGTTCCGCAACCACCGTGGGAAAATGGGCAACCATCTTTCACGCCGGACTGGGTGGTGCCATACATGTTTAGTTGCTCATCGATGAGTACCGCCCCGGTAGGCTGTGCCCCATCCGTAGTTCCGTTGAACCTGTATAGGACTTTCTCGTTTCCGAGCTTGTCGGCCTCAAAAATCGTGCCGCAACCTCCGGAGAGTCCATAGCAGTTCAGGTCACCTCCGGTGTAAGTTGTGCCGTAGAGCTTTCCATCTAGACCGGACACAAGTTGGTTCGGGGTTGCTCCGTCTGGTGGACCGGCGAAGCTATAAACGATTTTTTCTTTGCCGGTTTTTGGGATTTCGTAGATGGTCCCGAGGTTCCATCTCCCGCCACCGCTGGTCGTGCCAAATAGATTACCAGCTGAATCCAAAACTACGCCTCTCACGACAAACCACCCGTCGTTTTCTCCACCGGTGAAGCTGTGCAGTACGCTGAATTGTCCAGAACGGTCGAGCTTGAACACAGTTCCACAGCCGTATGGGGCGCAGAAGTGATTATCGCCTCCGCCTTCGGTTGTTCCATAGAGATTGCCGAACTTGTCGTGAATTACGCCGGCAGATGGATAAGCGCCGTCTGGTCCTTGAAATGTGTGAAGAACCGTTTCGTGCCCGAACCGATCAAGTCGGAATATGATGCCGCATCCGCCAGGGCACATGCCTCCTCCACCTTGCGGCGCCGTACCGTACAGTGCCCCATTTGCGTAGTCCAAGCCTGACGGAAAGGCTCCATTTGCACCGCCGCGGAAGTCGAAGGCGCCGGTGAATTGGGAGTTCTCTATCTCGAAAACCGTTCCGTTTTCAGCGTAGCCTCCGAAGATAGTGGTGCCAAACAGGCTGCCATTGGGGCCTGGCACTAAGGGGGCGCAGGGGTTTTCCCCATCCGTACCACCGACAAAGCTGTGCGCCACCGTTTCAGACCCGCCACTATCGAATTCAAATGCGATTCCGTAGCCCGACTGACCTCCGAATTGAGTTGTTCCAAATAAACTGCCTGTGATGCTCTTAGTAACTCCCGCGCAAGGCCAGCTTCCATCTGTAGGCGGCCCCTGGAAGTTATAGACGGTTGTTAGTGTCTGGGCATGCATAGTGCTATGGACGCATACGGCTGCGGATAGTAGCCCTAGACTCCATAAGTATTTGAGTGGCACTTTGTCCGGCCTCAATCTTCAGTAGTTGGCTGCGTTGGACATCTGGTTCAGAATTAAGGGCATCCCAACCATCTCAACGTAGAGTTGGCTGAAACTGCCGTGTATGAGCGTGGAGACGTTGTTCAGATACGTGGTCTCTTTCGATACGTTTGTGACAAATTGCAGAATCGGATTTGTGCTTGCATGATTCGTGACGGCCCAAACCGTGTACCCATTAACCGTTGAGAGGTCGGCATAGCTCGCCTGCCCGGACACAGCGGTAAGTTGCCACGTCAATCTGTCATTTCCCCTATCGTAGCTTGCATTCTGAACGCGCCAGCAATTATCCACACCCGTCTCGACCTCGGTGCCTTCCTCGTAGTCATTCCATGTCGGTGTTTGAACGTAGCGCGGAGGGTTTCCCAGACCCCAAGCCGTGTTCGTAGCATTCGCAGAGTAGACTAGTACTTGACCGCACTGCTGCGCGATTATTTTCTCAGGCGAGTGCCACGTGTAGGCGTTCGAGTTGTCAAACCCTTTTAAAATCTCCCCGAATACAATTTTGGACGAGTGACTTCCCTGAGCGTCATTGTAGAAGGAAACGAGATACTGATAGGTACCATTGCCGGTGGGCGAAGCGGTTTGATTCCAATAGAACTGCATGCAACCGGGTACGTTTTGGCCGCTGCAGTCGCCTGCGACGCTCGGAATGGCGGGAAAAGTCCAGCCCCCGTTGTTGCTATCCACATAATACTGTCCACTTGCGTTGGGGCCTGCAATTTGCGGCCAGGCGTAGGCACCCGAGAAATAACTGGTATCGAACGGGTTTGGGTCGGCATTTGTGTCGAAGCTTCCGTATTCCTTCACGAACACCATTGGAGTTTTATAAATTGAAGTGTGCTGGGTGACTGATTGCCAGATCGAATCCCAGTCTGTCGAGCCGTTGGTTTGTTGTCCGGGGCAGTCGGCGTGTATGCTCGGCCAGGCGCATTCATCAATGAAAACGGAAACTAGGTGCGCCTGATGTGGAGTCTTGCGCGTAGTAAGGATTCTCTGCCCAGTTTTGGTCTATGTAGTCGATGTCGGCTTCCAGGTTCTGAGTGATGCATCCCGTCTCGTTGTTGTAATCCTGAGGGCACCCGTTGAGGGTCTGCGTGCCTGATAGGATCGCCCCTTGATCGATCATGATGAGGAGCTTCAGTGGGTACCCCGATCGGGCGCTTAGATCGGCGGCCTCGGCCTGTACCGTCAGATTGAGGAACGTATGGGCTTGGTTGATCCCATACCAGTCGGGTGAGACAGCCCAGTAGCCGAGGCTGACCATCTGGTTGTGTTGCGCCGCAACAACTTGCGCCGTGCTCTCGTCGTAGCCGACAACTTCGTGACCGCCCGAACTCGGAATGTTACAAAATTGCAGGGGGCTTCCGTTGTAAGGTCCGCTGCCCCCTCCCGCCGTGCAAAACCATGGTTGATAGGGTGCGATAAATTTGGTGGATGGCCCGGCAGGCAGCCAAGTACTGAGGGGCAGAGTGGACATGTGGCCGGCAATTGCGTCAACGAGCTGCGTCTGAGTGTGGGTGTTAGTGGAAGCTGTGGAGAATCCAATCAAGTTCCCCGTGCAATAGGTATGGTTTCCTAGCGGGTCGCTCAGTCCTGAACAAGCGGGGGTATCATTCCCGGTTTCGGCGTCTAAGGTGGTGGCGCTTTGGGCTTGTGAAATTTGACTAGCGAGCAAAAGACACACAACAAATACTGCCGCTACTGCAGCTCGGGGCGAAGGCATTGAAGTGGCTCCAAATCTAAGAAGTGGTACGGCGGGCCCAGAAGCGTGCCAAACGTAGCATTCGTTCAGGGTGACTTGATATAGGGTGTAGGCCTCATCTACGACTAGTTAGCGCTGTATTAAATGAGCCTAGACCTCCGACTAACGATAGCAAGCATCGGGTAGACACAATGCCGCCGAGGTCGATTGGACGGTACAAAGAACAGGTGGCATCCTCGTTCGCAACTCCGAAGATCAACCTGAGACCGCCCGGCCTCGGCTTATTCGTCAGAGGAATCTGAGAGGCTGTGATCCCAGTCACTGCAATCAAAACCGAAAAGGCAGATGATTGCCAAGGCGAAAGCGGTGCAGGGCAATATCGGTCGACAAGACCTAAGTCCTTTAGGCTGAAGATTTTGCCCCTAACTCGCTGAGCCACTTAGATTATTTTGCAATTTTCCGCTAAGTTGAAGATTCCACTAGACCGAAGGGGAGGGGGGATACCCCAAGAAAAGCCGCAATTCCCAAAACGGGAACGCAAAAACCGAGCGAAACAAAAGCGATGCGAAAGAAAACTTAGCGGAAGCGCCGGATTTCAAATTACCCAATTACCAAATTACACAATTACTCAATCCCTACTGTCGATTGATCAAAGACGCGACATATCCAGCTCCGAACCCGTTATCGATATTCACCACGCTCACGTTCGAGGCGCACGAGTTCAGCATCCCAAGCAAAGCTGCCATTCCCTTGAATGAAGCTCCGTAACCAATGCTCGTCGGAACGGCGATTACCGGAACACCAACCAATCCTCCAACGACGCTGGGCAGCGCGCCTTCCATTCCGGCGCAGACGATCACGACGCGCGCCCGCGACAATGCCTCGCGATTCGCCAGCAGCCGATGAATTCCCGCAACGCCGACATCGTAGAAGTGCTCAACTTCATTGCCCATCATTTCGGCAGTCACGACAGCTTCTTCCGCAACCGGAATGTCGCTAGTTCCCGCCGAAACCACAGCGACGATTCCCTTCCCATACTTCTTCGAGTCTTTGTGCAGCACGATCGCGCGCGCCAGTTCGCGATATTCCACGCCGCGCACTTTCTTCTTCACCGCCGCGAACTGCTTCTCGTTCGCCCGCGTAGCGAGAATGTTTCCACCGTGCTTCGCCAGCCGCTCGAAAATTCCTGCAGTCTGCGAAGGAGTCTTCCCTTCTCCGAGAATGACTTCAGGCATTCCATTGCGCAGCGCGCGATGATGATCGACCTTGGCAAAGCCAAGGTCTTCAAATGGAAGATGACGAAGCCGCATGACAGCGTCGTCAGGCGTGATCGAGCCTTTTCGGACTTGTTCGAATAATTTGCGGATCGCGTCGGCGTTCAAAGGCAGCACTCAGTTCCAGGTATCCAACAGCGAGTTCTAGATTACATCAGAAGCTAAAGTGAGTTATCGCGCGCCTGGATTTGGAATCATCCTGTGAGAGATCGTTGTGAAAGCGTTCCGGAAGGCCCTTGTCAAAGAGTGTCGTGAAAGATCGCGTTGTGAAGGAGCCTCGTGAAAGAGGGTTGTGGAAGAGCGGCGCTTTAGCGCCGCGTCAAGACTTGCAAAGATGTTGGGCTTTAGCCCCTGTTCAGGCGTGAGCAGCTTTCACACTCGTTCGCGAGAGCGCGCGCAGCTTGGAGATGACCGCACCGCAAACCTTCCGCGCCATTCCAGGCTCATGCAGATGCGTAAGAAACAGCCTCCGCAATCCGCGAGGAGCGACTTTGCCGCTCAGGTAAGCCTGATATATCTGTTGTCCGATGCGTTCACCGAGTTCGAGCGCAGATTCCTCGAACTTTGCCTCGTCGGATCGCAATGCTGACTGCGCAGCTTTGTCGCACAGCGCACGCGTCAACGACGTTTCCTCGGCATTCGGAGCAGTTCGCGAAGGATACAAGACTCGCGATCCGAAATATGCAACCGCATGTTCGACGACACGCGCATAAAAACGGTCGGAAGCACGCTCCGAAGCCAGCAAAGCGGAAGCTGCCGAAGGATGACCGTTCACGCGCTGCGGCAATCCCTGACACGCCTGATGCAGAAACCGCGTCGCATCTTCGGCCGCATGCACCATCTGGAACTCGCGAACGTAGAACGCGTTCACCTGCGGAAGATACGCGCTCCCGCAGTCTTCCACTCGCTTCATCAGACTCTGCAGTTCCGGCGCGTCCAGCCCCTTACGCAACACCAGACGCCCAAACGTCTGGCTCGTCGAGCCGCCGTAAACCTCGGGTAAGAGATCGACGAGAAACTTCGGCTGCGTGCTGTTGTGCGGTGAGTAGCGATTGATCTCGAGGAAACTCGCCAGGCTGTCGATCAGGTTGTAGATCGTCGGCGCGTAATCCGGACAATCATCGCAGCGGCTCCACTGATCCAGGAAGAGCCGATAGCTCTCGTACTTCTCCAGCGGCGTCGCGTTGAACACGCAGACAACATCATCCTTCACGCGCACCGCTTCCACTTTGTCCACCTGCTCTCCCGCAGCGCGCCAGTAAAGCGCATCCACGTTCTGCAGGACAGTCACGACTTTCGTGTCCGCATTGTGCTTGCGCACCGCACGCGGCAAATGGCTCGGGGCCATGTGCGACTCGCCGAACAGGACGAATACAACCGCATTCGGATGCCGTTGCCGAATCTCGGAGATTTTCACCGCTGCATGTGAGTCGCGAGCACCAATCTTGCGGAGATCTTCGCGAGGCATGCAGTCCAACCCATAAAGCGCTTCGGCGCTGTCGCGCGCGCTGACGAGCAGTTCGTAGAACGGAATCCAATCGTATCCCCAATCGAGGTCGAAACGGATTCGCTGCCGCAGTTCCGCTTCGTCGATCTCGCGCCGCCACCACTCGTCGAGAATGTGCTGATCGCGCGCAAAGATAGTTTCCACTCCGAGGACAACGGGACGATCTCCAACCAGCGCCCGTTGCTCCAGCAACGACGCAGCACAACGCTGCGATGCCGGAAGAGCGTGATAATCCCCGATCAAAACGATGTCCGCAGGACGAATCGCGGCCTGCAATTCCTCGCCACTTAGCACCGACTCGTAGGTGCGAAATGCGTGGCTGAATTCGCGAAGGTACTTGCGACGGCCGTGAGAATCCTGCGACCGGATCTCCCGCTCCACTTCCTCCAGCGCGTGCAACTGCGCCGCGCTGCGTCGAAACCGGAGATTGGCGGTAGATGCCATGTTCAGCTTCTAGCTACTAGCTTCTAGCTCCTAGCGAACCCTTGACTTCTGGTTCATCAAATCCCTATGCTCCGGAGTTCGTTGCAAAGAACCTGCCGGAGATCAATTTGCCCAACCAGCCGCCGGAGAATCTGACGATCGCGACCACTGGCGCCAGCGGTGCTATCTTTCTGCGGCACTTTCTGCTTGCCGTTGAGCGCGAAAAGCGCATTCAGACCGTTAATTTCATCGCATCCGATAGTGCCTTACGCGTGATGGCCGAGGAACTTGAGATCAAGGGCAGGAGCGATCTCGTTTCTCAACTTCTCGGCAAATCTGCAAAAGCTTCAAAGAGCAAAATTCAGGTGCAGGCCAACGCCGATATCGGCGCCAACGTGGCCAGCGGTTCTTACCCCACAGACGCCATGGTCGTCATCCCATGCAGCGTGGGCACTCTGGCCCGCATCGCCAATGGGGTCGCAGCGCAACTCATCGAGCGCGCTGCTGACGTTTCGCTGAAAGAAAAACGCCCCTTGGTGCTCTGCGTCCGCGAGACTCCACTCAACAAAATCCACATTCGAAACATGTACCGAGCAGCCGACGCCGGAGCGACCATCTTCCCCTTGATCCCCGCTTTCTACTATCGTCCTGCTTCATTAGATGAAATGGCACGCGAGTTCGCTTATCGCGTGCTCGCCCATCTTGGTCTTCCGCAGCCTGACGCATTCCGGTGGAAGCTCTGAAAGATCAAGGGCTTAGCTGCCTAAAGGAAAAAAGTTTGCTGCTTACGTATATCGGCTTTTTTCCGGCAGGATTTCAGTGTAGAGACCCAAAAGTGCAGACGTCAGATATCCCCCGGACATGTCCGCACGGGAGAAGCGAACCCAAGAACTCATCACATCGCTCGACGAAAAGCCGAAGACGGCGGCTGTCCTCACACAAATGCTGTTTGGCAAGATTTCCAATGCTGCGAATTTCCTACCTTGTCGTAGAATGCGGCACATTCCGCAAGGGGAGTTCATGTTCAGAGCACTGTTTCTGGGATGCTTCGTCTCTCTCGCGCTTTTTTGTTTCGGGCAAGATCAAAACCCTCTAGCGCACAATTCCAACGCAGCCAAGGCTGGGGAATACGAGTTCCGGATAAATTGCGCGCTCTGTCATGGACTCGGCGCCCGCGGCGGTGGACGCGGCCCTGATCTGACCCGCGCTCAAAAAAAGCACACTCACAATGACGCGGAGATGTTCCAGGTCATCAGTAATGGAATCCCCGGGACTGCGATGCCTGCGAATGGAACGAACGGCCAAGGTGTTGGCATGACCGACACCGAGATTTGGCAGATCATTACCTACATCCGCAGTCAGGAGGTAAAAGCCTCAGCAGGCTCTTCGGGCGATGCCGCGCACGGCAAGGAACTCTTCTTCGGAGATGGAAACTGCTCGATGTGCCACATGGTGAATGGCAAAGGCGGACGGCTTGGGCCGGATCTCACGGGAGTTGGTGGATCGCGCACTCGCGCGGCGCTGATCGACTCGATTCGCAATCCCAGCCGCCGGCTGGCATGGGGGCTAACCGAGGCCACGAAAGAATTCCCGCAGGAATACGAGACTGTCACTGCCGTAACTGCGGACGGCAAAGAAATCAAAGGCGTAGCGATGAACGAAGACAGCTTTACGGTTCAGATCATGGACTCGGGAGAGCACATTCATCTGCTCGAGAAAGACAAGCTGAAGTCGTTCCAGAAATCCCGCGGATCGATGATGCCGAAATACGACGCGGATGTTTTGAGCGACAGAGAAGTAGATGACATTGTGGCCTTCCTGGCTGGATTGGGGGCGAAATGAAAGGAAGGTCAAACGATTTTCGACGCCCAGATCGTAGAGAAGGGCCGCAGAGGGCGCGGAGAACGTCGAATTTTCCTGCGCGAGATCTTGTGCGCGGACGGTGCGCAAAGAGTCTAAGTTTGAGGCCCGGCTCGGCACTGGGCCTAAAGGCCATCAAGTCTCGAAACTTTTACGCGGCCCTTAAAGGGCCGCTCTTCCACGGGATGGTCAGACATGAGTTGGGCCGGGCGATCGCGCTACTCGCTATCTTTCTTGCGATCGTCACGTACACGAGCGCACAGGTCACTTCCGAGCGGCTTGTTAACTCTGGCAAGGAGCCACAAAACTGGTTGATGTACTCGGGCGATTATTCAGGGAAGCGGCATTCTTCGCTTGATCAGATCAAAACTTCGAACGCTAAGACGATCGTCGCGAAGTGGGTTTACCAGACCGGAGCCACCGGGAAATTCGAGAACACTCCTCTTGTGGTGGATGGAATACTTTACGCGACCGCGCCGGACAATCGAGCGTTTGCTCTCGATGCGCGCTCGGGGCGGCCGATTTGGATGTATCAGCGGCAGGTTCCGTCGGACATTCGTCCGTGTTGCGGACGCGTGAATCGGGGTATGGCGATTCTCGGTGACAAGGTTTTCTTTGGCACGCTTGATGCGCACGTCGTTGCGCTCGATGCGAAAACCGGGGCTGTTCGCTGGGACGTGGAAGCCGCCGACTACCGCGCAGGGTACAGCTTCACAGTGGCTCCGCTGCCGGTGAGAAATCTCATCATCATCGGGGTTTCGGGCGGCGAATACGGAATTCGCGGATTCATCGATGCCTACAACGCCGAAACCGGCCAGCGGAAATGGCGCTTCTATACAGTGCCCGGCCCGGGTGAGCCCGGGCACGAGACGTGGGAAGGAGATTCGTGGAAGGTCGGTGGAGCTCCGGCGTGGAATACGGGAACGTACGATCTGGCGACGAATCAGATTTTCTGGCCGACAGGAAATCCTGCACCGTCGAATCGAGGGACCGGACGTGCAGGTGACAATCTTTATTCGAATTCCCTGCTGGCGCTTAATCCCGACACGGGCAAACTGAACTGGTACTTTCAGTTCACCAAGCACGATGAGCACGACTGGGACGCTACGCAGGTTCCAATCCTGATTGATGCTAACGGGAAGAAGCTTATTGCGCAGGCCGACCGTAACGGCTACTTCTATGTCATCGATCGCACGAATGGGAAGCTGATCTCTGCAACTCCGTACGGGAAGACCACGTGGAGCGATTCGAAAGATGCCGAAGGCCGGCCTGTCGCCAATAAAAACGCATCACCCACGCTCGAAGGACACACCGTTTGTCCTGGCGCGCTGGGAACGACGAATTACATGCCTCCCTCATATGATCCGCAAACTGGATTGTTTTATGTGACTGCGCGCGATCAGTGCGATATTTTCAGCACTGCTCCGCAGCCGTACGAGGCAGGGCACGCTTTCTACGGCAGCGCGTATTTTCCGTCGGAAGAGGCCGAACCTTATCTTGGATTTTTGAAGGCAATTGATCCCGCGACGGGTGAGATCAAGCAGAAGTTTCAGCACACGTCGCCGACGTGGTCGGGCGTTTTGTCGACGGCGGGTGGTCTGGTTTTCAGTGGCGATGCCGAGGGAAACTTCATTGCGTTCGATGCGGCGTCTCTCAAGCCGCTTTGGCATTTTCAGATGGGCGGCGCTGTGTATGCTGCTCCTGTCGCTTTTGCCGTGAATGGAAAGGAATACGTTGCCATTGCGGCGGGGAGCGCCATCTACGCGTTTGGTCTGCCGTAGGGCGCGGCAATTCCGAGTACGTGGCACAATAGAAACTGGGGCGCCGGGCTAGCCAGTTATGAGGATTCGAAGAAATGTATTCGCGCGCCTCGTCCCGTTATTGATTGCAGTCGTGATACTGATTGGGATCGCGCGGTCTTCAAAGCGATCCAGTTTCCCGTTCTCACCGGTCGATCTGACGCTTGACCTGAAAGTTCCGTTTCGCTTCGTCGCGTATGGCGATGCGCGCTTTCACGATCCGCACGATACTGACGCCGCGAATCCACCAGTGCGCCGTGCATTGGTACAGGCTGTTGCGCAGGCCGACCCTGCGTTCGTGTGCTTCACTGGCGATCTGGTTTTTAATGGTGACGATGCCAACGACTGGAAGGTCTGGGATTCCGAAACTCAGATCTGGCGCGACAAGAAGATCCCGATTTATCCGACGCTGGGAAATCACGACATCCGCAGCAATGAACGGGTTGCCCTGGACAACTACTTCCAGCATTTTCCTGAGTTGAAGAACAGCCGGTACTATTCGGTGCGCGCGGCCAATGTGTTGGTGCTGGTAATCGATAGTTCGATCAATGAAGTCGCCGGACCCCAGGGAGTCTGGCTGGCGGACAAATTCGATCACGTTCCTGCAGACGTGAACTTTGTTCTTATTCTCGACCACCATCCGCCGTACACGAGTTCCGGCGGCAGCATGATGTTTGATCATGGGCACTCGGCACGGTCGAACGAGCAGGCGCTGGCGAAAGTTTTGGAGACGCGGCAGGCGCATGCGTCGTACCGGATTGTGATGTTTTCGGGGCACGTTCACAACTACGAGCGGCACGAGCATGGGGGCGTTGCGTATTTTGTGACAGGTGGGGCGGGCGCGCATGCGTATCCGGTTGTACGCGCTCCGAGCGATCCGTACCAGAGCACGGAGATCAATTATCACTACCTGCTGGTGGAAGATGATGGTCCGCAGATCAAGGTGTCAATGAACCGGCTGCAGCTTGAGGCGGATGGGAAAGAGATTTGGACTACTCCGGATCAGGTGCAGATTGCGATTCCGACGGCGACGAGTACGGCGCGCTGATCCACCAAAGCGGTTGCGTTGTTGCTTATCGCGGTACTCCGAAATCCCCCGATTGACGCGCGGTTCGTTTTCATATTAGTCTGCGCTTACACCGGAAAGGAGGTGGTCTGATGACAAGTTCTGAAGGCAGTTGTAGAAAGACCCATAGACCAGGTGAGGTGGCTGAGACTTAGAGCTGGTTGCTCTAAGCGGGGCTTTGAGGGCGGAATCTGCAAGGACCGCATTCGAAGCTACAGCCCGCGTACTTACGGTGAGTAAGGATTGTATCCGCCTGACGCAGGTCGGTCAGGAGCCCGGAGTTGCCGAAGAGGCCACGTAGAGTGACCACCTCTTGGTCAATCCACAACAGTCCACCGGACGGCCCGCAGCGCGAGCTACGGGCCGTTTGCTTTTTGTGGACGCCTGCCGCCGTCAATTTTGTGTGTCGAAGTAGAAGACGTGCTGCAGGTTGCCGATGGCAAAGCCTTTGATGTCGGCGTAAAGATTGGCTTGCCCGGCGCCACCGGTCAAATTTTGCACAGACCAGGCGATGCCGTTGAAGTAGAGCTGGTAAATATCCGATCCTGGCGCATAAAAGATGTGGAATTGACCGTTCGGCGTCGTGGGGAAGGCTGTGAGCCCACCGTATGTTTTGTCCGGCGCACCGACAGATGCAGACAGATCCAAGTCAGTCCAATGACCTCTTGCGTAAGTGAACTGATGAACGTGGCTGTCGTCGGTCACAGCGTAGATGTGTCCCTGATTCGCCGCCGCAAAGCCCGAGACACCGCTATCTGGGAAGATCGGGAGCCTGGAACCGCCGGCCCGGTACGTGATGTCTTCATAGACCCAAGTGTAATTGTTGTAGTAGATGTGCATCAGGTCCAGGTTGTTGGAGTAAGCCCCGTATCCCGCACAAATAATGTGCTGCAAGTTTCCCGTGGCGACGCCCAGCCACCACTGGCCGCCGGGACAATAGGCGCCCGTCGCAGAAGTGAGGTCCGAGTCGCTCCACGAACTGCCATTGAAATACAGCTGGTGCATGTCGTGGGCATTCGAGTCCTGATAGTAGACGTGCAACTGATTGTTCGGCTTGGTCGGGAATGCCGATATGACAGGATTGGCAAGGACGCCGTCTCCCAGCGAAGTCACGTCGGTATCGGTCCAGCTCACATTGTTGTAGTTCAGTTGGTGAACATGCTGGTCGACGGTGACGTAGAAAAGATATTGCAGATTCCCTATTGCGAACCCCGATAACCCTCCGACCAAAGCGAGGGGCGAGCCAGTCAAGGCAGTAAGATTCGTATCGCTCCAGGTGGTGTTCTTGTAATACAGCTGATGAATGTACCCGTCGGTGTCGGCGTAATAAACGTGCAATTCCTGGTTGGGCGTGGTGTAAAAGGCTGCGACCCCGGCGCCATAGGAACTGGCCCCGCCTGTCAGAGTAGTAAGGTCCTGATCCTGCCAGTTTGAATTGTTGTACCAAAGGTGGTGAAGGTGACTGGCAAAGGCGGGTATCGGCAACAGGGGCAAAACCAGCAGGATGGTTCGCAGAAGCTTGAAGGTTGGGCGTAAGGCTTGGCGGGCAGCGAGGGGCGGTATTGCTGCAAAAGTAGCGTTTGACATCGGCATCTCCTTTGAAGTTTGGTTCCAAGGGCGTCTGACGTGAGTCGCAGTGTGAAACGAAAACCCAAAGGCGTCAAAGGAATCGGTTGTGATGCCTGCATGACTTGATAAGCGGTTGGATTTCAAGCTGTTGCGAATTCTCCTGACATCGCCGGGAGGACCTTTTGCAGCTCACCGAATCGAACTCATACCGAGCGGGGTCACCTTCACGCGGAAGGAAAAGACGAACGGCCCGTCCTTCGAAGGACGAGCCGTCCGATAAACCGCTTTGATCCGTCCTCGTTCAGGAACGGCTTTCCGAGGTGTGTTTTAGAAGTTCACCTTCAAAGCGACCTGCATCTGGCGGGCAGAAGTAGTCCCGTCTGGACGCTGCGCCGTTGACGTGATCAAGCCAAAAATCGGTGAGCCTATCTGGTTGCCAAACGCGTTGAGGTCGGCTCCCGGGTTCGTGAAGTGCGGATGGTTGAAGATGTTGTACGCCTCCACCCGCAATTGTGCATTGATACGTTCCGTAAACTTCATCGTCTTCGAAAACGCCAGGTCGAAGTCGACGAATCCGGGTCCGTAGAAGTGATTTCTACCGATGTTTCCCGGCCCGTCATACAACGGTGCTCCGCTGCCGTCGGATCGCGACGAGAATGCGTTGATGTTGGAGAACCAGATCTTCGTTCCGGCCGAATTATCGGGCGTGTTGAAGCCCGGACCGCTCCCACTCGCGAATGGGTTCTGTCCCGGAACGAGGTCGCCTCGCCCGCTCAGTCCTGTGCGCTCCATATCGGTAGTGCTGAAGACATCGAAGGGATGGCCGGTCTGAACTGTAGTGACTCCTGCAAACTGGATGCCTTCGAAAATCTTTCCCACCACGCCGTCATGCAAGTAGGCTTTGCCGCGTCCAAAGGGCGTGTCCCAGATGTAGTTGATGACCGCTACCTGACGGATATCGTTGTCCGAGTTCCCACGTTCCTCGCTGAGGTCCAGAGAATTGCGTGGGAATCCGCGGTTGCCGGCAGCGGGGACCAGAGGATCGTTAGAGTCATCAATACTGTGAGCCCATGTGTAAGCGGCTTGCACCTGCAATCCATGACTCATGCGATGAGTGAGCTTGGCTTGCAGAGAGTTGTAAATCGAATTGCCCACTGATACCTGGTAAAAAGGCTGCACCAGTGCGTTGTGCGCAACGGCATCAAACGGCAACACACCGAACTCTTTTCCGAGATACAAGTTCGTCTTGATGACATCGTCCGTTGTGCAGCCGGTTGTGTTTTGCGGATTCGTGGGACTGCTGCAAATCGTGAGTAACTGCTGCACCAGAGCGGGATCCGGCGGGTTCCCGTCGACCTCGCGGTAAATGTGATGACCTTCCGCTCCGACGTAAGAAAGATCGAGCACGTTGTTGCCGCCAAGCTCGCGTTGAATGCCCAAGTTCCAGTTATTGGTTCCGGTATTTCGGAAATGCGTATCGAACAATACCGGGGCTAATGCGGCTCCGTCAGGGATGACAGGCGACGGTACAGTTTGGGGCACGCTGGGTAGCGGAAATGCCCCGGTTCCAAAGAAGTTGTTAATGGTCTCAAATGGGAAGTTTACGTAATCCTGCTCGAAGGGTGGGTTGCCGCGGGCATTTCCAAACAAGTTTCCAAACACCCGATCGTGAAAAATTCCAAACGCACCACGCACAGCAGTTTTGCCTGTGCCGAATGGATCCCAGGAAAAGCCGACTCGCGGTTCGATATTTGAATAATCGTTGTTGTATAGCTGCTTCCCCGTGCCTGGACCAACGATCGACATCGTGAGCGGCGGGGCAGAAGTCGGGCTCTCTAACAGGTTCGAGAAATTGGCATTCTCTTCGAAGGGCACGCCATCGAGTTGATAACGAAGGCCCAGTGTCAGAGTAAGGTTGCGGCGCACCTTCCACGTGTCCTGACCGAACCAATCGTATTCATGTTGCCGGAAATGCTTCTGGTCGGTTGGCGTTCGTTGTGCCGCTTTGTTGAAGAATTCGGCGTTAACGTCTTCCCAGACAAATCCGTAATAGGCCGCCGCGGCGTCTTGCAACTGCACAGTCGAAACGTCAAATCCGGCGGGATCGTTGACGTTGCCGGCAAGCGCCACGCCTGCGTTCAGAAAAGATTGAAGAGCCACTTGGCGGCGGGAGAAAAAGCTATTGGGCCCCTGCTCCGCGATATTTCGGAAATCCGCGCCGAACTTGAACGTATGGGTCCCGTGTACCCAAGTGAGGTTGTCGCCATAACTTGTGGTACCAGTTTTACGCCATTGTCCGTTTGAGACCAGGGCGGTGCAACCCACGCTGGTGAAGGGATCCATATTGAAATCCCACCCGTTTCCGAATTGATCCGTGGATGGGATAACGCTATCGAGCGTGCTGAGTCCAGTGCAACCGAAGTTCGAATAGATCCGGTTCCAACCGAAGTTGAAGTTGTTGACGAGACTATTGGTAATTGTCGAAATGAGGTTCGCACCTAAGCCCTGGTTAATTGCCTTTTCGCTCACTCCACCAACGTTGCCGGGCAGAATGTCGTTGTGTGTGGGATTTGGATCGACGAAATGATCGTAGCCGTAGCGAACAGTGACGGTCTCCCGGTCGGTGAAATGGTGATCAATTTTTGCCACCGTACTGTAGCTGTTCTGCTGCGAGGCACTGGGGAAAAATAATGTGCCAGTGAAACCGTCCCCATTATCGACGGTTGGATTGGGAAACAGGCCAAAGACCTTCTGCATCGTGGGATCGAGGGGCGCTCCAAACGCGGCATTGTTCGCTCCGGTCGCAGTCAGGTTCACCGGTACGGTAACAGTTTGTCCGAAGTACGGGCTGCCGGAATTCTGGTCTGTCGTGGTGTAGTTGAAGACACCATTCTTGAACCCCTGCGTAGGAACGGTCGCATTGTTTGTTAACGTCGTGCGAAAGCGGTCGAATTCCTCGTTGAAAAAGAAAAAGGTTTTGTCTTTGATGATGGGGCCGCCGATTGTATATCCGAACTGATTGCGCACATACGGGTTCATGCGTGTGCTTGCGCCCGATGAATCAATCGCAGGGTTGAACCAGTCGCGGGCGCCGCCAAAGCTGTTCCAGCGGCCAAACTCGTAAGCTCCGCCATGGAACTGATTGGTGCCGCTCTTGGTCACGACTTCAATGATGGCGCCCGTGTTGCGTCCGTATTCCGCATTGAAGTTGTTGGTGATTACGCGGAATTCCTGAGTGGAGTCGGGATTGGCCGACAGAACGCCGTCGGGAATGCCGGGCACCGACGTATCGTTGTTATCGACTCCATCGAGCAGGAAGTTATTGTTACGCTCCCGGGAGCCGTTGATGGTGAATCCGCCAAGCCCCGTATTGGTCTGCGACGTGCCGGGAGAGAGCAACACCAGACTGTAAGGATCGCGCGTGATCAGAGGAAGGTCTTTCATTTGCTCCTGATCGACGAGATTGCTGACTTGAGAAGTTTCGAAATCAATTGCCGCCACGCTGTCAGCCCGCACTGTCACTTCCTCGCTGGCGGCTCCGGGCAACAGTTCGGCATCGACAGTGGAAACGTGCGCGACGGTGAGATCCACGCTGGGAAGATGAAAAGTGCGGAAACCTTCTTTCTTCGCAGTGATATCGTACGTCCCAACCTCGAGATTGGTGATCGAGTAAGCCCCGGTAGCGCCGCTGGTCGTAGTGCGCGAAAGATTGGTGGCAAGATTCCGCACCGTCACCTGCACGCCGGAAACAACCGCTCCTGTGGAATCGGTTACGGTGCCGCTCACCGCGGCGTTTTGCCCCTGCATCTTGAGAGGCAGCACAACTCCGAATAACAAGACAAAAATAACAGTGCGAACAGCAGACAAAGACTGCATGGCTGTATTTCTCCTGAAATGAAAACTCGACAAGACGACGAAAGTGAGAGTGCAAATGCGCGGCCAAAGCAGGGACGGAGTGGACGCTAGCGCCTCAGCGAGGCTGATCGATTGGGATAGTCAAACGGTTATCGATTACGTCACGACCAAAAATCGTCACGGATGAGGAGGCTATTGCGCGGCAAGCTTTCAAAATCTGTAGCCGGAATTCATCGGCTCTATTGCTTTTTGTAGATAAGAACGCGTGAGCACATAACGTGACACAGAAAGACATCGTCGAAACAATGGCAAGACAATTTGGCATCGTGCGGACGAATTTGGAAACCCATGTTTGTTGTGTAGGAGTTTCTGGTTGGATACTGAAGTGTCTCTTAGGACTGCTGAAGTGCTCGCTTCGCCGCGTGATATCCGCACATTCCGTGTACTGCACCTCCGGGTGGTGTCGAGGCCGAGCATAAGAAAATGTGGCGGGCCGAGGTCGAGTAGAGCTTTGCGGTCGGACGAAACAGCATCTGTCGCAGATCGATCACGCCTCCGGAGATGTCGCCTCCGCCGAGATTCGCGTCCATGCTTTCCAAACGCGATGGTGAGAGAATGCTGCGCGCAAGGACTGTCTCGCGGAATCCTGGCGCAAAGCGCTCGATCTGAGCCTCGATTCTCGGAAGCATGTCGAAGTTCGATCCGTTTGGAACGTGGCAATACGCCCAAGCCGTGTGCTTTCCTGCCGGCGCACGCGAGGAATCGAATAGAGAAGGTTGCACCAGCAAGATAAATGGACGCTCCGGATGCTCTCCGTCTCGCACAGCTTTTTCCGCCGCTGCAATCTCGTCGAGAGTGCCACACAGATGAACGGTCGCAGCGCGTGAGCAGTCGGGAGATTTCCATGGAATCGGTGCGCTGAGTGCGTAGTCCACCTTGAAAATGCCGGGCCCGTATCGAAACTTCTTTAGACGATTCTTGTAATCTTCCGACAATTGACGACCGGACATCGCGATTAGCTGTCGAGGCGTTACGTCGCACAGGATCAGGTCATAGTCCGTGAGCGCGTCGAGAGAATCCACGCGGGAAGAAGTCGTCACCTTTCCACCGAGCTTTGCCAGGTGTTCGCACAACGCTTTCGTGAGCGATTGCGATCCACCTCGCGCGATCGGCCATCCTACGGCATGAGCAGGCACAGCCATGAGAATTCCGAATGCACTGCTCAGGGGCTCGTTCAAGGCGAGAAACGAATGTGAGGCGAGTCCGGCGAACAGGGCGCGTGTGCGCTTGCTTTTGAAGCGTGCTGCAACGGCTGTCGCCGGGAGAAATGCGTTCATTCCAAATCGTGCCATCAGCCAAGGATGGCGTGGAATTTCCAGCACGGGGCGCAATACCTCGGGGGCGAACCCCCACCAGTGACGGACGAAGGGCTCCATCAGACTGCGCCAGCGACCGCCATCAGTTCCCAGAGCCGCGGCCGCTGCATCGAGGTCTCGTTCCAACACGATCGCGCTGCCGTCATCGAGAGGATGGGCGAGGGGCGCGGGCGAATGTACCCATTCCAAACCGTACTGGTGCAACGGGAGCGATCTAAAAAATGGAGAGCCAATTCCGAGCGCATATACGGCGGAGCCGAAATCGTGCGTGAATCCCGGCAGAGTCAATTCCATGCTGCGCACCGCTCCACCCGGAATGGGCTCAGCTTCGAACACCTCTACCGGCACGCCAGCCTGGGCAAGGACAATGGCTGCCGAAAGGCCGTTCGGCCCCGATCCAACCACGCAAGCTTTCACGGCCTTTCCCATAGCATTTGGATGATCGCGGAAAGAATGACGACGAATTTATTCCCTTGGCGGGACATCCGCCCATTCGACAACGCGGATGTCGCCGCTGGGTGTTTTCGTCAGCGTGGGCGCATAGCGTCCGATAAGTTGCCGCTTCCACCACATGCCGGTCTCGCGCTTCTCTTTCATCGAGGTGAACCAATACTGCCAGAGAACGGTCCGAATCTCACGCGGTGGTGCTTGCGGGAACGGATTGTCGGCGAATAGCTGCAACACATCTTTGTCGTTTGAGAGCAGTCGGATGACCGTGTCCGGCACGATGGTATATTCGCGCCACGATCCTAGGGATGCAAACCACAAGTTCCAATCGAATCGGGGCTGATACGGAGCGTAGATCCGCGGAGCTTCATTCAACTCCTGCGGCTTGTAACGAAAATGGTAGGGCTTCCAGTTCTGGCCGTCGTCGGAGCCTTGGAACTCGATTTCGTATCGGCCGCGCGTCATGACGGCAAAGAGTCCGTAACGATTCGCGATGCGAAACGGTTCCAGAGCCACGACTGGAAAACTTGGAAGATGGTAGGTTGCCAGCATTTCGGCTACGGTCGCGTAGAAAATCCAGGAAAGCAGGAAGACACTGAGTGCGAGACCCGCAGTGCTCCTGGCGTTTACGAATTTTTTCCAAAATGTTTCCTCAGCCAATTGTAGAGACTCGCTGGACATAGATTCCATGCTCTTCTGCTTGGCGGGAATGAATGTTCGCAGGAACTGATCGTCCAGTAACAACACTCCCAGTGCGAGGACTAGATAGTTCAGGAACGTGTAGTTTGCCGTCAGGATAACGCCGATCTCCCAGGGCGTGACGATGAAGAAGCAGACGATCCGCCAGCGGCGCGGCAGGAGAAACATCCAGACGATTCCGAGTTCCATGACCAGCGTAGCGACGACGGTAGTCGCGTGAAACCAATGCGGCAAGTGCTGTACGTACCAGCCGATCCAGGTTGGAAGCGGTCCGTTCTGGTAGTACTCATCCATAGCGGTGAAATTGCGCCACTGCGGGTCGCCACTTAGGAGCTTCGCCATCCCCGATTCGAAGTAGATTCGAAACCATTCCCACTGCAGCAGGAAATGGCTGGCGCGCGATGCCGGATGTGTATGACCGAGGCCGGGACGGAAACCAGGAGGCGCGAAGAGAAGTGAGATGAAACCGGCTTCGAGCAGCATGCCGTCGGACTGGTAGCTGGAAAAATCTTGTGCCGCAGCGATGAATGACAAAAAACAAATGAAGCAGATGGCCAGCATGCCGCGCGGCCAGAGATTGAGTATCAAGAGCAATGAGGCGATCATTCCGAGCCAGCAGAGCGTTATGAGCATGCCGTTTCCGCTCGAAAGCCATAACACGGTCGGCGCATACCAGAGGCGTTCCCAGTGTCCGAGCGACTGGGCGACCGCTTGGAGATAAGGTCCGGCTGGCAAGATTCCTTGTGGACCGATGAGTCCTTTGATCTGGAAGACAGTTGAGAAGAACGCTGAAAAGTAGATGGCTCCGAGAGCGCGCAGAAACAGCCAGCGTGCGATCAGACGTTTCTCATCTCCTTGGATTGGAGCGAACAGCCACCGAAATACATTTTGAGGAGAAAAGGCCATTGCGCCGCCATTATATGAAGAGTAAGCCACGGAGGGGTTTTCAACTTCGAAGATTTCAGCGTGGATTGTGAAACCGCTTCTTATCCCAGTCGGGTCTTCTTCTTCGGAACTCCCTTAGTATGACAGTCCGCGCATTTCACCGTGTGGACGTTGTGCGGGCTCTTGGAATTCTTGAAAGTTGTGTCCATGGTTTCGACGTTGATGCCGCAGTTGGAGAGTTGCGGGTGGCAGGTAGTGCAGGAGGCGCGCGTGGTTTGTCCGTGCTTTTCGTGACAGGCGAAGCAGCTTAGGCCTTCGTGGACGCCGACGGGCGTGCGGTCGTCGTCTGAACCGACTTGTCCGTAGGCGTTCGGCGCGTGGCATTGGTAGCAGAGGGCCTGACGCTGGTCGGGACTGATCTTCACCGGGTGCGTGCCATCGAGCATGTTTGGAAGCGGAAGACGATTCAGCGAGACGTAATCTTGCTCTCGGCGATCGAAGAGGGCTAGCGATGGGCGAGTGAGTTCTTGGCGGGGCCCCGCATCCTCCGGCTTTGTAGCGGGTGCCGGAGCGAGTGGATCGCCGTGATGATGCATTTGGTGACAGGTGAGGCAAGGCATCGCTGGCTGATTCGCTAGTTTCGAGTCTCGCAACTGCCATGGGCCTTGCTTGTTGAGTGGTGTGACGAGATCGCGGATGCTGCCCTGGAAATGCATCGAGTGGCAGCGGAGGCAGTCGTCCATTAAGAGCGTCTGGCCGTTGTGATCCTTATTGAGAAGGATTTTTGAATATGTGACGCTGTGGGGGCCGGAGGCCCAGCTGGCGTATTCTTCGCGATGACATTTGGCGCAGCGCTTTTCGATTCCGAGAACGTCGTCGGTTTTCAGGTGGACTTGCTCGGGAATTTGTCCGCGAAGGTGAGCGGCGAGTTGGCGCAGATTTTTCAAGTGATATCCGGCGTCGAGCGTCATCACGTCGCCGTGGCATTCGGAGCATGCGATGTTGCGGTGGGAAGACTCGTGCCAATCGCGGTACGGTTGCCAGATTTCGTGGCACTTGGTGCAGGAGCGTCCGCCGGAGTAGGAGTAGTAGAGGCTGGCGCTAGGCAGAAGGAAGATGGAGAAGAGGAGGAGGAGCAGCGGCGCGATGATGCCGGAACGGAGGAATTTGCGGTTGGGGGTCGCCGAGATTTTTTGTTGCTCCACGAGTGATGGCCTCTGGGGCTAAAGCCCGATTTCCATTGGCATTTGACGCGGCGCTAAAGCGGCGGTCTTCCACGGCAATCCATACGTTCCTGAAGTCTTCATACTCCTCCGTGCGTCCCTTTCCACGTCTTTACGATGTTTGCGGAGGCGTGGTATGCGACGGCCATGATGGTGAGGACTGGGTTGAAGCCGCCGTTGTTGGGGTGGACGCTGCCGTCGATGACGTAAAGATTGTCGATGTCGTGAACGCGGCAGAATTTGTCGACCACCGAAGTTTGCGGATCGTTGCCCATGCGGCAGGTTCCGGCCTGATGCTGTCCGCCGCTGGGGATGCCGAGGAAGGTCCAGTGGAACGGGATGGTCTGAATCGCTCCAGCTTCCTTCAGCCATAGGACCGCTTTTTCGGTTATGAATGTTGTGCCGAGCAAATCGTTCTCGTGATGGCGGCCGGAGATGCGCGCGACGGGGATGCCCCATGCATCTTTCACTTTGGGATCGACTTGCACACGGGAGTCGAAGACGGGCATCTCCTGCATGGGGCCCATGACGGTAACGTTGCGCTTGAAAAATTTGCGCATGAAATCTTTGTGGGCCTTGCCCCAGCGCGGAATGCCATCGCCTGAAACTCCGGTGACGACCTGGTAGGGAGAGCGGAGGAATTCGTTGGCGAGAAGGCCTCCGGCGACGAATCCGGGATTGTTGTGGTTGAAGTCGCAGATCGCGATGGAAGCGCCGGGACCGAGGTCGTCGTAAGTTTCCTGATCGAAAAGACCGGCGGCGCCGGTATAGGCGTGGCCTTGCAGGTTGCGTCCGACCCAGTCGTAGCGGTTGCCGAGTCCGTTGGGGAACATACGGCTTTTCGAATTCAGCAGCAGGCGCGGGGACTCGACGGCGGAGCAGGAAACGACGACGAGATCAGAGGTCTGCTCCTGATAATGACCGTTGGCGTCGTAGTAGGCGACTCCGCGGATTTTTCCGCGATCGTCGGTGAGAACTACTTTGGCGATGCATTCGGTGCGGAGTTCGCAATTGCCGGTTGCGATGGCTCGCGGGATCACCGTGTTCTGGGTGCCGCACTTGGCGCTGACTTCGCAGGCGTATCCGACGCACCATCGGCAGCGCATACAGGCGCCGCGTCCGTTGTAAGGGACGGAGTTTCGCAACATCGGGATGTGGAACGGATGCAGGCCGAGACGTTTGGCAGCGGGCTCGAGAATTTGGAAATCGCGATTAGCGGGAAGCGGTGGCATGGGCAGCGGCCGCTTGCGCGGGGCACGGAAGATGTTGTTGGAGTCGTTGCCGGAGACTCCGATTTCCCATTCGGCTTTTTCGTAGTAAGGTTCGAGATCCTGATAGGTGACGGGCCAGTCGTCGAGGGTGCTGCCGGGGACAGATCCGTACTTTGTGCGAAGACGGAAATCGTCTTCCATGAAACGCCAGGCCATGGCGCCGTAGCTGAGCGTGCCTCCGCCGACGCAGGCGGCGTTGTTACTGTAGGCCCAGTGGCGCGGGTCTACGGTGAATTCTTTGCCGGAGCCGTCAACGTAGACGCGCGGGCTGCGATCGTCGGGGCCGAAGGAGTTGCCGAGGACGCAGGTGCGCTGATTGCGGAGATCGTCTTTGCGGTCGTCGAAGGGAGTGAACCATTTGCCGCGCTCGAGGAGGACGACGGAGAGTCCGGCTTCGGAAAGATCTTTGGCGACGACGCCCCCTCCGGCGCCGGAGCCTACGATGACCGCGTTGACGTGTTTGAGGGACATTGTTCAGGGGCTGAAAGCCCCGATCTTTTTGAGTCCTTAACGGCACGGCTCAAGTCGTGCCCTGAAACGAGCCTTTGCTCTAGCCGACGTTGCGCTTTGCTTCGTCGGAGCGCAGGCGGCCGCGGATTGGCGGGTACGGAAGGTCGAGCATCTTCCAGCTCACGCCTTCGCGGTTGCCGCCGTGGCGCGGATCGCCATAGAAGCCTTGCATGGTGTGATCGACGACCATGCTGAAAAACTCGGACGACAAGATCGGCTTCCAGATCGTGCCGGGTGCTTTGCCATCTTCAAGTTGATGGAGCAGAGCGGCCTGCTGTGTGGAATCCAGATCGGAGAAGAGTTTGCCGTGAAGTGCGCGGCTGGTCTGGTCGACTCCGCTAAGGCCGATACGATATGTCGACTGAAGCTTCTTGTACGGGCCGCAAAGCTGGCGATCGATGTAGTTGACGACGCCGGCCCAGGAGGCTCCGGGATCCTGGTCGGGAGGGATGATCTGATCAACCATTGCGGCAAGGGTGCGGGCTTCGTCGATGCGGAAAAAGCGCCACGGGGTACTTTTGCGGCTACATCCTACGGTGACTCCGGCAGCGGCTGCTGCGGTGGCGGCAGCTTGCAGGAAGGCGCGGCGGTTGAGCTTGGCGAAATCCATCGTCGGTTGGAATGTAGCGTCCCAGGCGCTCGGGCTCAGTGATGGGCATCACTCAAGGGCGTGACGGGTTCCCCTTTTCCGGCAAGAAACTTCAAAATCCTTAACCACCAAGGACACTAAGGTTCACGAAGGAAGAGGCTTGCTGGCTTCATTGGTATGATTTCGTGCTATGACGAACAACTCTAATCAGGAACGCGAACGACTGGTCGAATCCTACCGCGAATTCTCGGATGGCGAACTGGAGAAGATCGCGGGGGAGGCCGACGAGTTAACCGATGTTGCGCGTGAGGTGCTCGGATCCGAGCTTGCCCGGCGCGGGCTGAAACTCGAATCGGTCGAACATCGAGCGAGCGATGAAATGGAGATCCGGCATTTGGTTACGTTGCGAACGTTCAGAGACTTGCCGGAGGCGCTGCTGGCAAAGGGTAGTTTGGAATCGGCTGGCATCGAGTGTTCGCTTGGTGATGACAACATGGTTCGGCTGGACTGGTTCTATTCGAATGCGATTGGCGGAATTAAATTATTGGTTCGCGGGGATGATGTCGAAGCGGCCGAGCAACTGCTGACACAGCCTATCCCGGAGCACTTTGAGGTTTCGGAGGTCGGCGATTTTAAGCAGCCACGATGCCCGAAGTGTGGCTCGCTGGATGTCAATTTCCAGGAATCGGATCCGGCCGCATACTTGAGTCTTGCGGTGAATGTGCCGCTACCCTTTCGTCGGCGCGCCTGGCGGTGCCGCTCATGCAATGAGGAGTGGGAAGCGGATGAACCCTCTGGACCAGAACTGTTACAGCCTTAGCATCGTAAATCCTTTTTGAATCACTTCGAGAGTGTCTTCGGCTAGATTGAGGGCCGGGAGTTCTGCACGGGTGAACCAGCGGACTTCGGCGGCGTCGCTCGCAGCAAGGAGTTCACCTCCGATGCGGCGGCAGAGGAAATCAATCAGGACGTAGTGATATTGCACGCGATGTTCGGTGTCGCGAAGGATCCGGTCGAAGACTCCCAGGAGTTCGCCGGGATCGACGACTAACCCCGTTTCCTCTTGCGCTTCGCGGACAGCGGCTTCGCGGACGAGTTCTCCGACTTCGAGGACGCCGCCGGGGATGGACCACTGTCCTTGAATGGGGGGATGGGCGCGTTTAACGAGGACGACGCGGTCGTTCTCGATGATGATCGAGCCGACACCGATCAGCGGGCGGTCGGGATATTCGCGGGTCATTCTTAGCTGCGAGCTGTGAGCTACGAGCAAGGATATCCGAGAATGGTTCTGGCTCGTAGCTCGAGGCTCGCAGCTTGTTACAATTTCCTGCGCATTGCGAAAAAGCGGACAACCACAGAGGTCACAGAGGGACACAGAGTTATAGGGAACATTTGCTTATGGCACTGGAGGAATATAAGCGGAAACGGCGGTTTGAGGAGACGCCGGAGCCTCCACCGAAAGTGGAGAAGAAGCGTGGGAACCGGTTTGTGGTGCAGAAGCATGAGGCGACGCGGCTGCACTACGACTTTCGGCTGGAGATGGAGGGCGTGCTGAAGTCGTGGGCGGTCCCGAAGGGGCCGTCGCTCGATCCGGCGGACAAGCGGTTGGCGATGCATGTGGAGGATCATCCGGTTTCGTATTTCGATTTCGAGGGGAACATTCCTGAGGGGAATTACGGGGCGGGCAGCGTGATGGTGTGGGATGTAGGGACCTGGCAGCCGCTGTCTCCGGTAGCGGTGGATGGGAAGTATGTTCTGGGGACGGAGAAAGATGCTGTTGCGATGCTGGCCAAGGGTGATCTGAAATTTCGATTGAATGGGGAGCGGCTCAAAGGTGATTTTGCGCTGATCAAGATGAAGGGGCGGCGTCCTGGGAGCAAAGGCAACGAGTGGTTGATGATCAAGAAGCACGACGATCAGGTCGTGGAAGGATATGACGCGGGGGAGATCGATGAGTCGGTGCTGAGCCATCGGAGCATGGATGAGATTGCCGGGGATGCACGGTCGAAGGAGTGGAAGAGCAGCCGTCCGGCGGGGCGAGGGAAGCTGAAGGCCGCGTGGCTCGCCGATGCTGTTGCGAAGCTCGATCAAAAAAAAAAGCAAAGTCAAAAGAAAATCGCAGAGGTCGCGGAGGACGCAGAGATAGGTAAAGCAAAAACGTCTTCTGTCGGCATCTCAGCAGGAAAACCTGGGACTGACGTTTCGGGAAACGGTCACAACAAGGCTGACAAGCATTCGTCTGAAAAGAAATCTCTGAAATCCTCAGCGGCCTCTGCGGCCTCTGCCCTGGTGGTTTCAAATGCGCCAGCCAAACGGGCCATGCCTACCGCCATTTATCCCATGCTTGCGGAATCGATTGAGAAGCCGTTCGATGATAAGGACTGGCTATTTGAGATCAAGTGGGATGGATATCGGGCGATTGCGTTCATTGAAAGCGGGAAGGTGCGGCTGGTTTCGCGGAATCAGAATGAGTTGACGGGGCGGTATCCGGAGTTAAAGAACCTGCCGGAGTACGTGAACGCGAAGACTGCAATCCTGGATGGCGAAGTTGTGGCGCTGGATGAAGAGGGGCGGGCGTCGTTCAGCCTAATGCAGCAGAGGACGGGATTTCGTCCGGGGGGAAAACGGATCGCGGCTAAGGCGGATATCCCTGTTCTGTATTACGCGTTTGATTTGATTTATCTGGATGGGTACGACTATCGGCGCGTGAATTTGATCGAGCGCAAGAAAAAGCTGCGGGAGATTCTGAAGGATGGGGACTCACTGCGATATTCCGATCATTATGAGGCGCAAGGCATCGCCTTGTTTGAGATTGCGCGGCAGAAGAAGCTGGAAGGGATTCTGGCGAAGAGAAGCCTGAGTTGCTATGAAGAGCGCCGCAGCCGCGACTGGTTGAAGATCAAGATTCGGCATCGGATGGAGTGTGTGGTGGGTGGGTACACCCAACCTGAGGGCACGCGAGCACATTTCGGATCGCTGGTGCTTGGGCTATACGACAAAGAGGCACGGCTGATTCATGTGGGGCAGGTCGGGAGCGGGTTCGATCAGAAGCTGCTCGGGGAGCTCATGAAGGAATTGAAGAAGCGCGAGGCGAAGAAGAATCCCTTCTATGGAGAAGTTGAGGCGTTGCGGAAAGTGACTTGGGTGAAGCCGGAGCTTGTCGCAGAAGTCGAGTATGCGGAGTGGACAGAGGGGGCGAATACGGGGAGCGGTCCGAAGCTGCGGGCGCCTGTTTTTCTCGGGTTGCGGGATGACAAGGATCCGAGGGAGTGCACGTTGGGACAAGCACGCGGGGCCTGAAGGGCCCGGTTCTCTCTTGTTTGCTTAGACGCGCCCTAAAGGCCGCCCTTCGACGGTGGTGGTTAGACTTTCTTGAACATCTGCGGATTTTGACGTGGACAGACGCGGGAGGGGCGGCCGCGCCACAGCCGGCGAGAGCGCCGGCGCTACCTAATATCTTTCATCGCTAACAAGGTTCCGTAGTCGCGGCCTGTGGCGTCGACCGCTCGTGCTACTACCGCGGTGAAGGCGTCCCTCAATTCGGGATATTTCGTGACCATGGCTTTCATCACAGCGACGTTGTCCTGGTACGCCTGGTTCGTGTTGCTCACGTTTGCGGATTGATACCGGACAATCAGGTCGAGATCTGTACCTACAACGTCGGGAAATACGGAGCTGATTTTGTAGGTGGTGGTTCCGGCTATCAAATCGGTGGTCTTGCCGCCGGCTGGAAGATCGGGAGGCTCCGCCGCCTGTGATTCGTCGTAGAGTTTGTCGGTCGCGAGGGTGCTCATGAAGGGCGTGGGCGAAATCAAGTTGCGGGCTTCGAGATAGTAGAACCATGCGTTGTGCATCTGCCCTTTCGACTTGAACTGGCGGGCCTGTGTGAGGAACCAGTCGCTATCGTGTCCGGCAATCTGAGCCGGCTTGATAAACACGTTGCCGAATTTCCAGTCCGAGCCCGTCTGCTGAGCGAGAACTGAAAACATGGTCCGGCCCTTGGGAGAGGTCGCATCCAGCAGAACAACGGCATATTTGCCGGCGGGCAGGCTATCGAAATAAAAGGCGGCGCTGTTTGCGGTTTGTCCATTCTTGGCAAAGACTCCGCAATAGAATTCCGCTCGCGCGTCTGGGGCGGTCTGGGTGTTGTCGAGGAGAAAGGCACTCTTGACTGTCGCCTGGGCCCCAGCAAGTTCGGGCTGAGCGGCTTTCACCCGCTCTTCCATCCCCGAAAAGTCAGAAGCGACACTTGGAACGGCGTTCTGTTTCAAAGAGGCGACATCGCCCTTGGAGACCATGTCGAAATAGCGCTGGCCAGCGTTGGTTATTGCGGATCGAGTGGCGGCGTCCATGTCAGCGGACGTCTGGCAGGTCTGCGCCTGAGCGATTAGCCCGGGAAGTGACAGCAGACCGCACACGAGGAAAGCGATGACGAAGTGAGAGCGGAGCGGAGTCGGATTCATTTGGATACCTTCTTTGTGCTCAGGGCTTTACCACTGGCCGGCACTACCAGGAAGCCCGAGCGTGCCTTACTTAAGAGTTTCTATCGGGCGAAAGGGTTGACTGCAATCCTCGTACAGGAGGCCATCTCATAGACATAGAAAATGCATCCAAACTATGCAAGAGCCTATCGTTCCAACGTTCCATTTGACAGGATCCCGGTCGGGCACCCTTCCGCTTTCTCGTAGTGCTAAAATTTGGAGAAGGCCCCCCCACGAAGTTCCCCAAAAGCTCAAGACTGTGGCTGAGAGGAGTTGCGATGAAGATGAGACTCAAGAGCAAGGAGCTTGGCAGCTGGCTATTGTCAGGGGCGCTGCTGTGCAGCTTGCAGCTCGCGATGGCGTCTCCGACTCAGAGCCACAAAAGGGCGGCGAAGAAGGCTCCGCCTCCCCCCTTGCCGTCAGGGCCAACCGGTCCCGTTCAGCAGATTCCGTTGGATTCGATCGCGGCGGTTCCGCCCCAGGTGACGTATGAAAACAATGAGTTGACCATCGTTGCTCCGAATTCGACCTTGGCTGATATTTTGCGGGCGGTCAAGAAGCTGACCGGAGCAGAAATCGATGTTCCAGCTGCGCCGGAGCGGGTAGTCACGCGGTTGGGCCCGGGCCCCGCACGAGACGTAGTCGCAGACCTGTTGAATGGATCGCGGTTCAACTATGTACTGCTTGGATCACCCGACAATCTCTCGGCGCTGTCCCGGGTGGTTTTAGTGGCAAAGACCGGGAATCAGGAAATCACGCCAAATCCGGCACCGGTTGCGCAGAATCAGCCTCCCGTTCAGCAGCAACCCCAGCAACAACCGGTTTTCGGACAACCCGGTGATGCGCAGGCAGAGGGAAACGACGCTTTGGACCAGCCGGAAGAAAACACCGCGCCTGAGGACAACGGCGATCAGAATCCGAACGAAGCGGATCAACAGCAACAACAGGACAATCCGCAGGTAAAGACGCCACAGCAGATGCTGCAGGAAATGCAGCAGAGGCAGATGCAGCTACAACAACAGCAGCCACCGGGACAGGCTCCGATACCGGGGTCGGGTATGCCGCCCCATCCTCCGCAAGAACCATAAAACGGATAACAGACTAGGGATTATTTCCGCGGGTTTCCGGGGAGTGTGGTCCGGCGTGTGCGGTTAGAGGCGATTCCGGCGCGGCGGAAACCTTCTGCAGAAGATGCCAGTCTCGCGCAACTTCGGTGTCGGTGATCCCGTGCGGCGAACGGTTCAATTCAGAGGCGAGACGTGCCTCCAGAAGCTGCTGCACAAGTTGCGGTGGCGCATCACCGGCGAACAAATTGTCGGCAGAGACGCCAATGTCCACCACATGCTCGCCAACCTGCATGCGCAGGATCGGATGGCCGTCTTCATCCACGCCAGCGGTTGCATGGGACTGCAGCTTCGCCCAGTTCTTCTCAACCTTCTTCTGGCCTTCTTCCGGATAAGCTCCAGCAAGAAAATGCTTCAGTTGATGCTGGTAAGCACGAAGATCCTCGCGATCAAGCGGAGATTGAGGTTCGCCGCCCACAACGTACACCATGGCATTCCGGGCGGGATCGAAGCGGCTTGCACCGCTCCCGACATAGACCGCCGCAACGCATCCCGCAAAAATCGGGCTCACCACAGCGCTGGGGACGATGTATTTCTTCGAAGTGAAGAAGGAATCGACAACTCCGTGAATTGTGGTGCTGCGAGGCATACTCCCCGGAACCTGGGGCATGACAAGTCGCGAGAAACGCACTTCCGGATGCTTCGCACTGTACTTGATCAGCATTTTTGCCATCTGTTTCGGGGTCGTGATACCCACGTCAGCGACGATGCTGCGATGCAGAGCATGCGGATAGTAGAAGTTGATGATGGCCTTGGCGAAATCCGCGCAGTTTTCGGAGACCGTGTGGAAGTGCGAGCGGTTCGGCGAAGAATTCAGTTTCTGAATCAGCGCCAGATCCTGCTCAGGAGTAGTCTCGATTTCGAATCCGTAAATCGTGCGATCGTAGGACGAACCGACAAGCTGATACCAGTTCCCGCCAGGAGTGCCCCCATCCTTCAAATCGGGAGCGATGGCTTCCAGGTAAGTGCGCCGATAGCGATCACGCAAGAAGGCCGTCATTCTTGCGTCCGAGAAAAGAGGAACATCCTCAGGGCGATCGACTGCGTACAAGTAAGGAATAAGGGGAATAGCCACCCAGTCATACTTGGCCACGCCATCGTAGCGGCTGAGCACAACACCTGTTTCGCCAGGCGCGCAGGGACGGAGAACCACAGGACTGTCCGCGCAGACGCCGGAGAGATACACCGCAACATGGCCTGTCGCGCTAAAGAAGCCAAGCTTTCCGTAGGGTTCTTCAAGCAGAAGAGTGGCTGAAGCATTCGCCAGACCGGAGCACGCAAGCAAAAGCACCAGCGCTGGGAACAGTACTCGCTGAGCGAACCTGGCTGGACTGGACAAAAAAGTCACCGCTGCTATTCCTATTGTAATCCGTTGTAGTATGAACCCCTTAGCGGAAGAATAGTTGCTGTTGAGCGAAAAACTAGTTACTGAAGTGCAAGAAAATAGGGGATTTACCAGCGAATATCGAGCGAAGCCTTGTAAAACGCACAGTAAATTATGGAACCACCTTCCCCAGCTTTCTGATTGCCCACCGGGCGCTCTCCGCCACTGCGGAATCACCGTCACAGGCAAGTTTGTCCAGATGTGCGACGAACTTGCGGTCGCCACTATTTCCCATTGCGATAGCAGCGTTTCTGCGTAGGCCGCTCAGTTTGGCACGGCGGATGGGGGATCTGCGAAATGCTTCACGGAAATCCTCGGCCGACATTTCTGCCAGCCACTCGAGTGCCGGATTAACGAGGCCGGGTCGAGGTGCGAATTCAGGGGCGGTTGTGACTGGAGCTTTACGGTTCCAGGGGCACACGTCCTGGCAGATATCGCAACCGAAAACGTGGCGGCCCATACCATTGCGCAGGTCTTCGGGGATTGATCCCCGCTTTTCGATGGTCAAATACGAGATGCAGCGGTTGGAGTCGAGCTGGTAGGGAGCGAGGATGGCATCGGTGGGGCATGCTTCGATGCAGCGCGTGCAGGAACCACAGCGGTCGGGCGCGGGCAGATCGGCGTGGAGTTCGAGCGAAGTCAGGATCACGCCGAGAAATAGCCACGATCCTTTTTTCTGATTGATGATGCAGGTGTTCTTGCCGATCCAGCCGATGCCCGCGTATTTCGCGAAAACACGTTCGACGACCGGGCCGGTGTCGACGTAAGAGCGCGTGATCAGGTCTGGGTGGGATCCCGCGCACGATTCGTGCAGCACGGTTTCCACCTGCTTCAGACGCCGCAGGACGGCGTCGTGGTAATCTTCGCGGGTCCAGGCGTAGCGGGAGATCCAACCGCGGATCGAGTCTTTCATTTGCGTGGAGTAGGGCTGGGCGGTGTTGTAGTTGATGGCGCAGACGACGACGCTCCTCGCCCAAGGGGCGACTTGGGTGAGGGACGAGCGCTTGAGCTCACCCTGGTCATTGCGCGCTTCCATGTACTTCATTTCGCCCGCGTGGCCAGCAGCGATCCAGGCAGGGAAATATTCGAGTTCGCGCGAACCCGATGCCGGTGCGATGCCACAAAGGTCGAAGCCAGTATCTGCAGCGGATTGCTTAATTGCCTGTGTGATTCCGATTTGTTGTGCAGCATTCATGAAGAGGCTTGGAATTGAGTTTCTGGTCGCGGCAGTTATTATTATTCTCGCACTATGAACAGAAAAAGATTGCTTGCTCAGTTCAGCGTAATCCTTCTTCTGGCCAGCGCGCTTGTGGCCCAACAAGGCAGTCTTTCATCCATGGAGACTCTTACGATTTCTGGTTTCTCGGACCATCCGCCCCTCACACTCAAGATGGCAGACCTGAAATCTCTCGCTCACATCACGGTTACGATTCACAATCCGCACTCGAACGCCGATGAAACATATTCCGGAGTAAGCCTATCTGAACTGCTGGCCAAAGTGGGAGCGCCCATTGGCAGTGATCTTCGCGGCAAGGCGCTGGCGGATTATGTCGTTGCGACCGGATCGGACGGATATCGGACGGTGCTGGCGCTGGGCGAGGTCGATCCGGCTTTTCATTCAGGAGAAGTGATCGTGGCCGATGCAATGAACGGAAAGCCGCTCGACGATCACAGCGGTCCGATGAAGCTGGTGGTGACGGAAGATAAACGTCCGGCGCGATCGGTGCGCAATCTGGTGAAGATTGAATTGAAAATGGCGGAGTAGCGTGGCCTAGATGCCGAGTTTCTTGACTTCTTCGTTGTAGTACTTGCGATAGAGGATGTCCCACTCTTGTGAACCTTCGAGGATAGTGCGCTTCTGGGTGTCGATCTTTTGCCGGGCGGCCTGATCGATTTTCGCTTCCTGATTCAGAATATCTTCAAGAATCTTGCGGGTTTCCTGGCGGATGGTGTTGGGGTCTTCGATGAACTCGACTTGATCCATTTCTTTGAGAACGTCGGAAACGGCGCGGGCGAGCACGTTGACTTTGTCGCGGCTCAGTCTCACAGCACCGCCTTGTACTTGCGGACGAGTTCGTTCTTCACCTTGCGGAACATCTCCTGATAGTTGGCCCCGCTTTTCCGCATCTCATCGGAGTAGGCTTCGAGGATCACCCGGACTTCGTCGTTGATTCGATCTTCCAAAGAGAGTTCATCAAGGAGTGCGGTATGGACGCGCTCAGTGGTTGCCGGGACCGACGACGTCTCGATCAACTTGCCGGCAATGAGTCGTTTAGTGACTTCGCGGGCCAAGTAGCCCACATATTCTTTGGAAAAAAGCATGTACGGGTAATGCGGCTTGAGACCGACGTTTTGTTCTGATGAATAGGAAAGTGTAACACAGCGCAGCGGTTGGAGCAGAAATGCCCACGATAAAACTTTGCTATTGCGAAGTCGGCGATGGGGTCCGGTTGCGCAGCGTGTAGACAAATTGGGGTATCTCGTGGCGTTCACGCTCCACCTGCTCCGCAGACTTTTTGGAGAGTTCCTGATAAATCTGAAGTTCCTTTTTCGCCCGTTCGGCCTGTCCTTGTTTGCGATAGACCTGCGAGAGCCGGAAATGCGCCTCCGCATTTTCCGGGGCGATGTGAATCGCCTCAGCAAAGTGAGCGATAGCGCCGGATTCGTCCCCTTGCTCGGACCTCAGAATTCCAAGTTGAAGGTGCGCGGGAGCGAGATTCGGATCGAGCCTGACGGCATTGCTCAGGAGCGTCTCGATTTCAGAGTTCGAGGTATTGCGGCCTCGATTCTGTTTCCAAAGGGCTGCTGCGTAGTAATAGTTCGCGTCTGCATTCTGAGGCTGGGTTATGACAAACCGATGAAGGCGATCGAGCAAGATGGGGAAAGAAATGTTCCCGCTGGCCTGCATCTTTCCCAGGAAAATATACGGCAATGGATCGTTTGGGTTCAGATCGGAAGCTTGGCAGATTCTCTCGATGGCCTGAGCGTATGAGCCGCGGGCAAAGGAAGCTGCTCCCATGCCGATGAGCATGCGCTCCGATTGCGGGAAGAGGCGATTGCCTTTGGTGAATACTTCTTCGGCCGGTTCGGGGGCATGGTGCAAGAGCAATTCTGAGCCCCAGTCGAAAAGATAAGGCTCGGAGGGATTCATCTCAGCTGCGCGCTGGTATTCGTGCACCGATTCCAACGAATCGCCGGTTTTCTCGTCAATGTCTGCAAGCAGATGGTGAAGGTCAGCTTTGTCGCTGGATGCGAGGAGGTGTCGAACTTGTTCCCGCGCTTGCTTGTAGTCGCCGCTGTGCAGTAAAGCTTCAACATCGGGCGGAGCCCCGGGGAATACGACATCGTTATTGCCGAGTTTCACCGTATCCTTTGCGATCGATTCGCGGGCACGAACGACGGTGTCAGAGCCGTGGCCTCCGAGGGCTGTGGTGTCGACAACTCCCGAGACGGTGAACTCGGGTTTATCAAAGAATTCGGTCGCAGCCACCGGATTGATTTTGAGGACGAAATCCTGTGTTTCGGTATCACGCACCGCGATTACTAACGATTTCAGATCGCTATTGATATATCCTCTTTTCTTCGCTTGCAGCGAATATTGACCTGCGGCGAGTCCAGTGAGTGTATAGCTCCCCTGCGCGTTCGTGGTGGTGGTAAATGTTGTCGCCAAATCCTTGCTCTGAAGAATAAGGGAAACGTCGGAAAGTGGGGCTCCGGAGCCATCTTTGACCAGTCCATGGATCGACGCCGCGCCAGCCTTGCTACCTTGAGCGGCGGCTGCACCGCAGGAGAGGAATAAAAAAATTGCAAGCCACTCGCGCGGCAGAGCGAGCGCTCGTTTTCGGCTTCTGACAACCGCTTTTTGCCCGTACCAAGTTTTTGCGTTTTGAAGCCGCACTGGTCTGGATTTTAGTCTCGACCATCCCTGTCATCAACAAGAGCAACCGCTGTTTGGCAGGATTTACTGAAAGCAATACAATGCTTCCCTTCGTAACCAACACTCATGAAAACTCATCGGATGCTTCGATTCAGGTTTATCTTCACAGTTGCGCTCGTCTGCATATGCGTTTCCTCAATTTTCGCCCAGCAGGGTTCTGGAAAACGCAAAATCATCCTCGATCAGGATGCCGCCGGTCCCGGGGGAACGGATCAGCAGTCAATGCTGCTGCTGATCCAGTCGCCGGAAACCCAGGTGTTGGGTATCACTGTGGTGACGGGCGACGCTTGGTTGAAGTCCGAGGTGGCCCACACGCTGCGGATGCTCGAGATCATCGGCCGGACGGATATTCCTGTCGTGCCCGGTGCGGAGTATCCGTTGGTCCGACGAAAAGCAGAAACGGAACTTTGGGAGCAGGTGCACGGACCCGTGGCGTGGCTGGGAGCGTGGACGCCGCGCTTGTATCATCCGCCGGATGTGTTGGGGGAAATGCCGGAAGGACTGCCCACAACCAAGCCACTGGACGAGGACGCCGCGCATTTCCTTGTGCGGATGGTTCGGAAGTATCCGCACGAAGTGACGATTTATGCGGGCGGGCCGATGACGAACCTGGCTCTGGCAATCGCGATTGATCCGGAATTTCCGAGCCTGGCGAAAGAGTTGATCTTCATGGGCGGGAGCTTGAATCCGGTGACGGATGATCCGGAGTTTGTGAACACGCCGCGGCGGGAATTTAATTTGTGGTTCGATCCAGAGGCGGCGCATTCGATGTTGATGGCGCCATGGAAAAAGATCGTATGCACGACCGTGGATATTTCTGTGAAGACACGACTGACGCAGGAGTTGATTGACCGCGTGAAGGCGAGCAATTCACCCGCGGCGCAGTACGTCGGGAAATATGCGCGGCTAAGTGGGCCATACAACTATCTGTGGGACGAACTTGCGTCTGTGGCGTGGCTGGAACCCAGCATCATTACTGCCAAGGATACGCGGTATCTGGATGTGGATCTGAATCATGGCGCTGCGTACGGGGACACATTGAGTTGGGGAGAGCAGGACAAGCCGAAGATCAGTGGCCCGCCTGTCGAGATTCAGACCGACCTGGATTTGCAAAAATTCTACAAAGTATTTGTCGAACTGCTTGGCGCTCCGACCCCAAAACCTTAACCATAAAGGGCTGGAAGGTACACGAAGGAAGACTAATGCTGGAGTTGCTCGAGCATTTGTTGGGCTTGTGGATGATTGGGTTGCTGCTCTAAGAGGTCTCGCAGTATCGATTGCGCTTTGTCTCGATTGCCTTCGATCGCATAAACCCGCGACAGGTTGATGTACGCTTGATCGAATGCCGGTGTCCCCTCGATGCATTTTTCAAAACTAGCTACCGCTTGATCGCGGCGATTTGTGACCAGGTAGAGAATCCCCAAATTGTTCAGAGCCTCCGGATATTCTGGGCGTGCCTTTAGCGCACGGTGCAGGTAATCCTCAGCCTTTGCGGTTTCGTTGGTCTGAGCGAAAACCATCCCGAGACTGTAGTTCGCTTCCGAATCGTCGGGCGCAATACGGACAGCCTGCTCGAGAACCTGCTGAGCTTCTGCCCAGCGTTTTTGGGCGCGATAGGCGTTTCCGAGATTGTCGAGCGATAGGAGGTGGTTAGGGTTAATGCGGAGCGCTTTTTGAAAGAGATTGATCGCCTCATCGATGTGATTCTCTCGCGTCGCGAGGACGCCCAGATTATTCCAGGCGTCGGGAAGCGTTTCCGGGTAGTTCGGTTTCAGTTGAACGCTACGTTCGAACATTTCACGCGCGTCGGCATTCTTGTTTTGATTCAGATAGATACTGCCAATACCGTAGACGGCTTCGGCGCTCGTCGGATCGTCACGTAGAGCCTGCTGGAATGAAGTTTCAGCTTGATCAAGATAGCCGCGCTGGAAAAACAGAGCGCCGAGAGATAGCTGATTGCGTCCGCAATCGAGTGCAGGTTTCTCGCCCGGAAAAGGCAATGCTTTCGCTAACCGCTCTGCATCATTTGCCGGAATGTGTATGGCGTCGTGCTCGACGTGTTCCGGAACGATTGTCCCCTGATAGATTTTCACTATCCTGCCTGCGGGATCGATGAGGAACGTTGTCGGGAGCGGCATGTCGCGGTGGCGATCGTAGATCTGACGAAAAAGAATGTTGTAGATGGCGGCTAGATCGGCGGAGCCGCGCAGGATTGGTACAGAAAAATTGTGACTGCGAAGGAATGTTTCGAGATCAGATGGCGTAAGAACTTGCTTTCCATCGATTGAGACTTCGTCGATGTGCACGCAGAGTGTGCGAAGTCCAGAGTCAGACCATCTTATGTGATTCGTTTCGAGGAGCGCCAAGGTCTGCTGGCAGTCCGGAGATTGTGAGATCCAGAAATTCAGAAGGACACTTCTTCCTTTTTGAGCGAGTATCGATTGCGAATTTCCTCGAACGTCCGGCGGGGAGAAATCGGCAGCCGGAACTGGCGAGAGAAGCCAGGTTTCCAGTTGTGGAACTGCAGACTCGCTTGCTGGGTCGGCGGCTCCACCTAGCCCGGGTGATCCCGCGGCTGGCGCGGTAACGCGGGGGGTCTCTTTGAAGGCTTCTATTCGGGTGGGGACTGAGCCTTCCTCGACCCAGACGCGATGATTGGCGGGAACATCGCGAAGCTCCTGCACTTGTCCACTCGGCCACTGGATGGATGCTTGGATCGGACCTGCTGCGTCTCCCAGTCCGAAGAAAACATCTTTGCTGTGCTGGCAGAGAAATCCGGAGCCGGCCTGCAGCATCTTTGTTTGCTGGCCGGAGGAGGTTCGAATTGTGATTTTGGCTCCGATGGCGTCGCGATTGCTTTTTGTTCCTTTCAACCGAAAAGAGAGGGCGGGCGGCAACTGCTTGATTTCGTTCTTGAGCAGGCGGAGTTGGGGGGCGTTGCGATTTTTGAGCAGAATCTCTAGTCGGCCGTCGTGATCGAAATCGGCAAGAGCAAAAGAGCGGCCGTCTTCGGGAAAATCCAGTCCAAGAACTGCGGAGAGATCGGAAAAAGTTCCGTCGCGATTATACGCGTAGAAAATGTTGCGCTCATAGCCGCTCCAGGTTTCGTCGGATCGGATGAGTTCATTAATCGCGTTCCAGCCTTGTTCGTACTCGTGCGCAGATCCGGCCTGATCGGGCGAATTTGCCACGACCTGGCGCCAAAAGAAACTGTTCAAGTCATAGCGCTTCGGGCCCGAGACCATGCCATTCACGACATAAAGGTCGTCATAGCCATCGTGATCGAAATCAAAGGCATCGCTCGTCCAAGCCCAGCGCCCGATCCCGGTGCCCGATGCCCGCGTGCTATCGTCGAACTTGGAGCCGCGATTCTGCAATAGCGAGTTGCCCATCGCGTGCTTCTGGTAGTGCGCGCGAACATCCGGAGCAGAGTCCTTCTTGAAGGAATCAAGCATTGAGATGCGGATGCCGGCGGCGGTCCACATATTGGCGACATAGAGATCCTGGGCGCCATCATTTTCGGCATCGAACCAACTCACGCTCATGCCCGCTCCGACATCCTGTGCCGCGAGTTCGGGCGCTACGTCAGTGAAGGTTCCGTCTCCATTATTGCGGTACAAATTCTTTCGTCCGAAATCGTTGACTACGTAGAGGTCGGGCCAAGCGTCATTGTTGTAGTCGCTCCACGCACAGCAGAAGCTGTAGCGCGTGTTGTTCTTGTCGAGGCCACACTGTGCAGTTACATCCGCGAAGGTGCCGTCGCGGTTGTTGCGCATCAGAAAATTGGGCGGTCCGTTTTCTGCGTCGTGGTATGGCGACGGATATTTATATTGTCCCGTACCCTGGTAGAAGGAATACAAACAGAAATAGATATCGAGCCAGCCGTCGCGGTCGTAGTCGGCGACCGCCGCCCCCGTGAAGGTTCCCTGCGGTGGGCTCGTGAATTTGAACGCACCGGGCTTTTGCTGGAAGCGGCCTTCGCCTTGATTTAAGAAAAGGAGAGGGCCGTTGGCTCGGACCACGATCACGTCCTGGCGTCCGTCGTTGTCGAAGTCGGCGAAGAGAGCGCATGCGGTATTTTCGAGAACTCCTAGCCCGGATCTCTCTGTGACATCTTCAAACGTTCCGTCACCGCGGTTGCGAAAGAGACGGTTGGGCAGTCCCGCTGGTTGGCACACGTAGAGATCGTCGATTCCATCGTTGTCAATGTCGGCTGCCGAAACGCCGTTGTGCCCGTAGATGTCGAGGCCGCATGCGCCGTCGAGAACCGTGCGCCAGTAGTCAACACCATGCAGCATTTGCGCGGAGTAGGAGTTGTTCGCTCCGAATGCGGAGGCCGCAACATCGGCGTAGACGGGCGAAATCGAGCGAGCCCGGGTTTCATCAATGACTCGCCATTGAGTAACCTTGCAATCTCCGGGAGTTGCCAGCCGCCAGATCAGGTGCCAGTTACCGACGCGCTGCTCGCGGTAGAAACCGGTTCCAGCACCGACGACTTCGTAGCGGACCTGCGTTTCCACGCCTGCTGTTCCGTTCGAAGCGTGAATCTGAGTGATCTGAAATTCGGCGACTTCGACATTCGAAAAAGCTTGAAATAAGGGCTGGAATGCACTCACGAAGGCGGCGCGGTTGAGAGTTAGCTCGTCGGCGAAACGATTCTTTCGAACGTCAATTCCCAGGGAACTACGGACAAGACGCGAGTCGCTGGCTTGAAGAGAAACTCCCAGGAAGTCTGGCGCCAGATCTTTTTCGAGCCAATCGATCTTTCGCGGAGATCGAATGAGATTGGCGCTCCACTGTCCCAGAATTCGGCCGATTTGGTCCGCATAGACCTCTTCAGGAAAACGATCAAGTTCCGGACGAACTTTGAGCAAGATCTGATCAAGCGGGCGCTCGTTGCGATAGTGGGGATGAACCTGAAATTGAGGCGATCGGTTGTCGAAGTCACGTCCGGAAGATGATGCACACAATCCGATATTCGGGTTCCACAGCCCCGCGGGAAGAAAAGTGGCGCCCACTAAGGCTGAAAATTGCGAGAGGAAATCGCGTCGGCTGACGAGGGACACATCCCGCCGCTGTCTCAAACTCAGAGTAGTTCCTCCCGCAAAGTCACGTGTAGGCCGAAGCTAACACCCGTACGGGGGGTGGTCAAGCGGAGAGGTTGGTCACACTTGCGACTTGAAGATATGGACGGCGGAATTCGGGCCAAACTTCAACCCGAATCCGCCGATAGCGAAAACGCCTTTAACCCTTTGGGGGGAAATGGTCGAGCATTTTGTTCACGGCCTTGTCGAGCCTCTGCTCGTTCTTCTCGGGCTTGTCGGAAAGAGACTGGCTGGCAACGCCTCGCCAAATCAACTGCTTATTATGAGCGTCATACATGTCGAGGACGAGTGATCCGACCGGGTAGTTTTCTACCTGCGTTGTGGTCTGGCCGAAACCTCCCCAGCGCCAGCCACCCATTCCGTCATAAAAGGTCTGATACTCCTTCTCGTTACGGGCGCTGCCGACAGCGGCAAGACCGACATCGCCGCCATTGTCGACGCGCTGCCAGCCCTTTGACTGCAGGTCCTTATCGACGGCCTCCTGGATACGGCTCTCCCAAAGAGGGTCTGACGTCTTTACCTTGACCCAGGAGTAGGTGTGATATTGAGAGAAGTTCGCGTGGTGGTCGTAATCTGTTTTGACGTCCTGTGCAAATGCGAATGCGGCCAGGATGACTGCGGCTGAGATGGCCAGTAGGGGTAATCTGAATCTTTTCATTATCGTCTCCGGAGTTGAGATCCTGCGTCCCAGGGCCAACAGGAGCGGCTCTAGGCCTTCCGATGACGCACATCTCAGATGCAGAACCGATAAGAGGAGATGTTCGGGATTTCCGCAGAGAACTGCGTTGGCGAATGCACACGAGAAGTGGATTAGCCCATGAAGAGCTTAGGGTGTTCCGAGGGCTACGATATGCGCTGTCCAGGTCGCGGGCTCCGCCCCGCTGATAGCCTTCGACCGAGAGGACCTCATGTCGCGCGATGATTTGGCTAAGTCGACGGCCTTTGATTTCGTGATTTTGTAATCCTGATACTCGATAGACAGAATCGCCTTACCACCGAGACGAATGGAACTCTCCGTATGGTTTTCCGCCGGAAGCCAAAATTCGTCAACTTTTTTGTAGCTATGTGCGATGTCGGTCTTCTTAATCCAAAAAGACGGATTTTTCGCCGGTTCGCCTTCGATGCGAACTACCGCGAAGTCCTTGGCATCGACCCAGATCGTTCCGCGATAGAGGAATTTATTCTTTGATTTGGGCACCAGTTTGACGACATAGTGCCCGAACGCAGTGTCAGGTTCGAATCCGGCTAACTGGAAGTCATAGTTCTCCCGAGTCAACGCCATATCGCGGCGATTGTCGTCTGTCGACGCTTCCTCCTCTCCATCCAGGAGTTTTTTGAAAATGTGATCGATGACAAATTTCGAGCCGGTCTGGGATAACACTGTGAAGTCCTTCGAATCGGGGGCGTGGAACTTTACCTTTACTACCATTTCAGCATCGCGGTCGCTGGGAAAACCACGATACTGCATGCGATAGACGCGAGTGCCTTCGAACGCATGCAGGGCTGCAGCCCTTTGCGCACTTCTTTCTTCCAGGTTGGCGAGCACCTGGTCGAGATCGAGCTTCGCAATCGATGCCGTCGACTGAGCATCTGCACCTTGCTGCGCTATGAGTAATGGTGTAGTGAAAAAAGCGAGGACAACGATGCACGCCGGGACGAACTTACCCCCTCCAAACTCAACCCTCATAATGTGCGTTGGATGCCTTTGGCCCGTAGACGTGATGTCCGGAAATTGAGCCGGCAATACCGTAATCAGGGTTCCTTTGGCCTTAATCCCGGTGGTTAGAAATTTAGGCTGGTCTCCGCGGATACCAATATCGCCGGTGGCTTGGCTCCTGTAATATCAAAGTTGTAATACCAGGTTCAACCGAGGATATCTTCAGTCAAAGCGCCACGATAGGGCGCAAACACACTGGAAACGAATGTTGTCTGAGGCAACCAGCTACGTATCAACGGCGGATTCTCTCGCCGAACGCTTTGAACAGGCATATCGGGCGAAGCCTCGAATTTTCCGGGCGCCCGGTCGAGTTAACCTGATCGGCGAACACACCGATTACAACGATGGCTTTGTAATGCCGTCAGCGATCGGTTTTTACACCTGGATTGCTGCCAGCCCACGAACGGACAAGATTCTGCACGTTCGATCGGAGGAGTTCCACGAGACGGTTGACCTCTCAATTCAGGATCTGGCCGGGCCTCCGCGAAGGCATTGGACCGACTTTGTTCGGGGCGTGGCAGCGCTATTGCTGGCGGCAGGCTTTAAGGTTAGCGGGGCAAACCTGATTATCGAAGGACAAGTTCCGATGGGCGCGGGGCTCAGTTCGTCCGCATCGCTTGAGGTGGCAACGGCACTCGCTCTTTTGAGTGGATCGCACACAGAGCCTCTGGAACTGGCCAAGCTATGCCAGCGAGCCGAGCACGAATTTGTGGGAACACGTTGCGGCATCATGGACCAGTTCATTGCGGTTTTCGGGCAAGTGGATCATGCACTATTGCTCGATTGCCGTTTTTTGCAGGCAGAAGCATTGGCGATTCCACACGACGCTCGGCTAGTGATTTGCAACAGCATGGTGAAGCATGTTCTCGCCTCAGGGGAGTACAACCGCCGGCGTGCGGACTGCGAAACCGGCGTGAGCATTCTGAAAAGAAGTCTGCCGGGCGTGACTGCATTGCGCGACGTCACTGCGACCCAACTCGAGACGCATCGAAAAGAGTTACCGGAAGTCGTCTATCGCCGATGCCGCCATGTGACTACCGAGAATCAGCGGGTTCTTGATGCGGCTGGTGCGTTGCGTTCAGGGAACCTCGAGCAGTTCGGCCGACTCATGTATGACTCGCATCATAGCCTGCGGGAGGACTATGAAGTGAGTTGCCGCGAACTGGATTTACTCGTTGAGATTGCCTCGGAGTGCAAAGGAGTCTACGGATCCCGCATGACTGGTGGGGGATTCGGAGGCTGTACGATAACTCTTGTCGAATCGAGGGAAGCGACGGGATTCCAGGAGAAGCTCTCGAACCGCTACAAAGAAGCTACGTCCATCACGCCGGCGATTTACGTTTGCTCCGCCGCGCAAGGGGCCGGCCAGTGGACCGGGAACGAATAACAGGTTGCCGAATACATCCCGCTCTGGGATTTGGATTTTGGCCCTGGTTTCGAGAGCGATCTTAAACCTGTGAACCTCGGCCGGGAGTTGCTGTCGTATCGCGGATGACCAACTCCGGGTCGACCGTCGTCTCAGTGGCGCTATCATTGCGCGATCGATTGATGCGCCGCAGCAGAGTCTCGGCAGCGATCCTTCCCATCTTTCGTAAGGGCTGACGCACTGTGGTGAGTGCGGGATTCTGATACGCCGCGCTTTCAATATCATCAAAACCGACTACTGATACATCCTGAGGTACCCGCAAGCCTGACTGCCGCAATGCCCGGATCGCCCCCATCGCAGAAATATCATTGAAAGCAAAAAGTGCTGTAAAGCGCTTCCGCGATACCAACAGACGCTTCGTTGCTTCGTAGCCAGGCTGTGGAGTGGGAGACTCCCCTTGTAATTGCGAGATCAAGGAAGCATCAATTCTAAGACCGATCTGGTGGGCTTTTCTTTCGATATTCGACCACCGCACCGCCGTGTCGGAACTGAACTCCTGGCCCTTGATAAAAGCGATATTGCGGTGTCCAAGCTGCCAAAGATGCTTGAGCGCAAGTTCGGCGGCAAGCGCATGGTCGAGGATGATGTTGGTAACACCATTTACTTTGTTATGACCCGAGACAGTAACGACCGGCACAGATAGCGAAAGCGTCCATGGAGTATCGACGGCGATCATGCCATCGACAGAGCGCTCCAGAAAAAGGCGCGGATATTCGTCCACGAGATCTGCGCGATGTCGATGACTTGCCACAAAGTAGAAATAACCTGCCTGGAGAAGGTGGTCTTCGACTCCGCTCATCACGGATGCGGAATAACCTTCGCTCACTTCCGGCACAATAACTCCGATGGTGAAGCTGCGTTGAGCACGCAGGGAGCGAGCGAAGAAACTGGGACGATATTTATATTTCTCGACCGCTTCAAAAATTCGATTCTTGGTCTCTTGAGGGATGGCGTCAGCGACGCGCGACCGGTTGATCACAAGAGAAATTGTCGCTGGAGCAAGGCCAAGCAATTCCGCGAGTTGCTTCAGGGTAACCGGCTTGTGGAGAGCGGTATCCTTGCCATCAGACTTCGCGCGTTTTTTTGCGGTCACGCTGCGCAGTCTCGCACAAAGAAAAGGCCGCGGCAAGCACGTTCGCTTTGTATCGTCTGGAGTGTTAGTGACGACCTCGCAACAAAAACCCCGACATTGCCGGGAGACTCTGCATCGAAGATATCTGAAAGAGGGGAGGAGGCTTGGTGCCAGTATTTTTTCGGACATTCCTATGCATTCTGATCAGTGCTACAGCCTGGGGCGGCGACACCGAATATTATCGCCATGTCATTTTCGACAACAGCCTTACGTCTGACACTTATTACAACAGCGTAGGGCTGGCTAACGGCGGCAGCTTTCTTGAGTTGAGCGGTCATCGTTTGCCGGTTGAGACGAAGACTTTTCTCACGCCTCCGAACGCACTGCGCCTGAATTGGCAATCGAAGCCGGGCGGCGGGTGGGAAGCTGAGGTTCATCTCGACTTCTTTCGTAATCGGTACCCCGAACTTCACGGTCAGAATCTTTATTTTTGGTGCTTCTCTTCCGAAGCAATCGCAGCCGACGACTTACCGATGATTGTTATTTCGAACACAGGGCAAGGGTTGCACGTTGCCGAGTTCCCAGGCGCGTTTACGGAGCCGTTGCCGGTTGGAAAATATTCAGGTGATCTTCCGGCAGGTAAATGGATTCGCGTGAAGATTCCCTTGTCTGCGTTTCGGAGCGCATCGATTTATGAGTTTCGTCCGGAGTACCTGCGGAGCGTGGTCTTTCATCAGGGGAGGTCAGACGGCGTAAGGCACACATTGATCATTGATGAATTGCGGATGGATGACGACCAGCCAGACGGCGAAAACCGATTGGCGACGCCGAAGAATGTACGCGCGACCGGTTACGATAGGCACATCGAGGTCACTTGGGAGCCGGTTAAAGATCCGGGACTGGGGCGATATGTGATCTATCGTGCCCTCGATCACAAGAAGTTCGAGCCGATCGGGATTCAACTTCCCGGCATTAACCGCTACTCGGATTTTATCGGCAGATCGGGCGTGTCCGCTGAGTACAAGGTTGCGGCGTCGAGTCAGGCTTATCAACTTTCAGAGACTTCGCCAGCCGCCAGCGCTTCCACACGCGAGTTCACTGATGATGAATTGCTGACAATGCTGCAGGAAGATTGCTTTCACTACTACTGGGATGGAGCCGACCCACACTCCGGGATGGCTCGTGAGAATATCCCGGGAGATGACCGCATTGTAGCAACGGGTGCGACCGGCATGGGGATCGCCGCCCTGGTGGTGGGCGTCGATCGTGGCTTCATTACCCGGGCGCAGGGAATCGAGCGTGTCACGAAAATTGTCGGTTTCCTTGAACATGCCCAGCGATATCACGGTGCGTGGTCGCATTACATGGACGGAAGTACCGGCAGAACGATGCCGGTCTTCGGCATGTTCGACAACGGCGGTGACCTTGTCGAGACTTCGTTTCTAATGGAGGGACTGCTTGCCGCGCGGCAGTATTTTCACGGAAGCAGCCCAGTGGAGCAGGATCTTTACCAGCGAATCACGCAGCTATGGGAGTCAGTCGAATGGGACTGGTATCGCGGACCGACGGCCGGAGATTTCTTGTACTGGCATTGGTCATCGGAGTGGAAGTGGCAGATTCAGCATCCATTGATCGGATTTAACGAAGTGATGATCACGTACCTATTGGCGATGTCATCACCGACTCACTCAGTTCCTGCGACCATGTACTACTCGGGCTGGGCGGGACAGGCATCGACGGCGCTAACTTATCGCGCTGGGTGGTCCGGAAGTACCGCCGGAGACCGCTACCGCAATGGGCAGACATACTATGGAATAAAACTCGATGTTGGCGTTGGGACCGGCGGACCGCTTTTCTTCACGGACTATTCCTACTTCGGCTTTGATCCCCACAGCCTGCACGACCGCTACACTTCGTCGTACTTTGAAAACAATCGTAATATCGCACTGATCAATCGCGCCTACTGCATCGCCAATCCGAAACACTTCGAGGGGTACGGCACCGATGCGTGGGGGCTCACCGCGAGCGATGGGCCGTGGGGATACGTACCGCATGCGCCAGACGACAACGACGACAAAGGCACATTGACCTTAACGGGCGCACTGTCATCGTTTCCATATACGCCTGAGGCGTCCATGGCGGCTCTGAAGCATTACTATCGCGATTTGGGAAACCAACTGTGGGATATTTACGGACCACGCGATGCCTACAATCCAACGCAAGACTGGGTCTCACCGATCTATATGGGACTCAATCAAGCACCGATTGTGGTCATGGTGGAGAATTATCGAACAGGACTGGTTTGGAAGCAGTTCATGTCGAATCCGGAAATCGGCGAAATGTTGCGCAAGCTCAATGCGGTTACGGCAAAACAGTAATTGCCTTTCCTACCCCCTATCGTCCTCGGGTCGCGAGCGCTCCCCGCAACACGGTGATCGAAGCCGGAGGCAGATCGTAACTCGTTTGCTGGCTCGCTTGGATTGTGGATGTTTTCGGCGGCCCGTCGGGATCGGCATCTCCCTTTTTCCGGTTCGGATGCCACTGGTATTGCTCCTTTCCAAAATTGATCACCGTTACTTGGCCCGTGAACGCTTGCTCCCGGTTCGTGTCTGAATCATGAAAAACGATCTGAACCTTGTGCGGCTGATCGTGGTCTTTATTGATAAGCATTAGCGACCATTTGCCATCCGGACGATGCAAAGCGTAGGCGGTTACCAGAACGTGTCCCTCAGAATCCTGGATGTCACTTGAAGCCTTGTAAAGCTGATGCTCCGCATCCGTTGGCTGCGCCCATTCTTGTGTCAGCATTTGAGCGGCGAAGAATTGCGACGTCGGCTTGATGATCTGATATTGATCATCGACCATGAACATGTGGTACGTGCCCCAGCTATTCGGACATGCGGGATGTGGCGGAGAGTACGAGAGATCATGGTAGTAGTGCGTTGATTGCCCACCGGCTGTGAGGAATCCTGCGAACGAATCGGCGAGCCAAAGCGCGCCGAAGATGTCGACTGCTGCCTCGCCGCCGTGCGCATTTGTTTCCGTGTCGAGTAGAGGAATTCCGGGAGGCAATCCATCATCGCGCCAGACCTGCATGATGTGCATGATCAGTTGCGGTTCCTGGTAAAGATTCTTCCAAGGTGTTTCACATCCATCGTAGGGATAATGCTCGAACGACATGAAAGAGAAATCCTGTAGGCGCTCATGCTGGTGCAGATAATCGAGGAAGCGCCGGAACCAGGAGGTGCGACCCTGCGCATCGACCCACGCCTTGATGTCTTCGGTCACGCCTTGAAAGGCTGGTCCCCCAAGTTTGAAACCTGGATCAATGCGGTGCAGTGCGGTCGCAAATTGCAAGTAGAGTGCGCCGTAGTCTTCTGGGAGCATGTATTGTCCGTCGGCTTCCTCGCCCATCTCAATGTACGAGACGGGATAGCCACGCTGCTTGATGTAGCTCATTTGCGCCGCCGCATCTTCTGGTGTGCTGTAGAGCAGAGCAACCGGCACTATCGCAGGAAGGTCGCGAGTTATTCCGCTGGTGAAGAAAAGGTCGAACCCCGGCTGATCGCCGGATTCCATGCGGTTCGGAGCGACATATAGATCAGACGCCTCGTGCCAAGGATCCACTGAGGAACAAAGAGTCAGCGTCTGCTTCTGATCGGGCGAGTGGTGAACCAGATCTTTGAAATTCCCGTTCGCATCGATTGTTCCAAGAGAGAGTTCCCGGATCGCATATCCGACGCAATTCCGGGAATCACTCGAACCATGCGAGTCGCAAGTGTTGGACGAAGCTGTCATCCAGACGCGAACGAATTTGGTGTTGATTGCAGATGGCGCCAGCGGAATCGTTTTGTCTCCACCCTTTCCATCTATAGTCGCGCCCGATGGAAAGTCCTTCCACTCTCCCTTATCCTGCTCGTCCATGGCGTCACCATCACCGATCCAGTACTGGACTCTGAACTCGCGAGCGTACGGTTCGGCCCACTGAATCCGGATCGCATTAACGTCTTCCTTTTTCTCCAAGGCGATCACGACCCACTGCGGATGAGTCGAGTCTGGCTCGCCCGTAAACTGACTGGCCAGATAGGGATTACTTTTCCAATATGTCATAGCGTCTCCATCATCAAGACGCGAGTAGCCATCAAATTCCGATCCTCCGTTGCGCGTGAAACCACGATGAGGGAGCGAGTAGCCGTAGGAGTGGCGAATCATCTCGCCGGTCGGGGTGCTGTCTCCGGTGAAATAGCCTTTGCCTGCGGGATCGCTCCATTTGCCTTTCGGATTCCAATGCCACGCCTGAACAAACAAATCTGTGTTCTGCCGATACGAGATTACTCCCCAGCCTGCTGAGAGAACTTTCTGAATCTGGTCCGGGCGGAAGAAGACGTCGGTCGCATTGCTGGGAACACGATCGACAGTCGAACCTAGCGCATATCGCGGCATGAATTTGTTTACAACATGGCTGGGAGTTGCATCGACGGTGACTGTTTGTGCCACAGATCGAACCGCGATGCTGAGAAAAGCAAAAATAATGACAAGTCTAGAAATGGGTCGATGACACATCGGTCTTGTCTCCAGTGAACCTTGCGAACGAGCAGTCATACATCAATTCGCATCGGGAGCGCTACAACGTATTCTCACCGCGTAAGATTGCAGGCTAGCACCCAATTTTGAGCGCTGCTGAACTTTGTATAATTTGCACCTTCAACGTTATACGGGACGGTTCTCATGCTGATCAAAGTCTTCGAAGACAAGAAAACCTTAGGCCGCGCAGCTGCCGATCAAGCTGCGACTGCCATTCGGCGCGCCATTTCCGAACGCGGAACTGCTCGCATCATCGCTGCAACCGCCGCATCACAACTTGAATTTCTGGATGCGCTGACCAAGTCTCCCGGAATCGACTGGGCGAAGGTTGAGGCCTTCCATCTCGATGAATACATCGGATTGCCTGTTACGCATCCCGGGAGCTTTCGCAAGATGCTGCTCGAGCTACTCGTCGATAAGACGGGAATCACCCGCTATCACTTGTTGGATGGCGATGCAGTGGACCCTGTCGCCGTTGTGAAAGAAGCTGGAAAACAACTGGCATCAGCGCCGATTGACATCGCATTTCTAGGTATCGGAGAGAACGGGCACATAGCATTCAACGATCCGCCAGCAGATTTTGAAACAGAAGAGCCGTACATCATTGTAAATCTGGATGAGGCTTGCCGGCAGCAGCAGGTTGGCGAGGCATGGTTCGCAAATATCTCGCAGGTTCCGACGCGGGCGATTTCGATGTCAGCGCGGCAGATTCTCAAGGCCAAAGAGATCCTCGCGGTCGTTCCCGACAGGCGCAAGGCTCAGGCGATAAAAGCGTGCTTCGAAGGAGAGATCAGTCCCATGGCTCCGGCTTCAATCTTGCGGCGTCATCCGAACGCAACAGTCTATGTCGATACCCATTCGGCGTCGCTGCTTGGACCGACGATCCAAACTGCACTCAAAGCGAATTCCCAGGCAACGGTGACTTAGAAAAATCATCAGGAACGGACTTCATCCACCGTTTGGACTCACTCTTTCTTAGCCAGGCTACGTGACGGATCCACGGCCAGCCAACACAGTCCCCCGAATAGTGACAAACCTGCGGCGACAAGAAATGACGCAGTCCACCCGTATCGAAGGGCAATCCACGGAGTAAGAGAGCCGGTTAGCGCTCCCCCGATCTGTCCTCCCATGTTCATAAATCCGGAAACTGAGCCAGCTGAGCCTGCCGCGATGTCTGCAGTCACGGACCAGAACGAACTCTGCGACAGGTAAAGCGCCCCCGCCCCACCCGCGAGCACCACACTCGCCAGTCGTACGCCTTGCACTTGCGAACCGAATGAGATGAAGGCGGCAGCCAGCGCCATCGAAATTGCCGCGACTACACACCTCCCAACGCGTGGCCCGCGCGACTTCGTCAAGCGATCATTGACACTTCCACCCACCAAGCAGCACACCAGCATTGCAAGAAATGGCAACATGGAATAAACAGCACTGGATTTCAGATCCAGACCGCGCACTTTCGCCAGATATCGATAGAACCAGCTGAAGAAAATCCATGCGACATAGCCGTAGCAGAAGTAGCTGATGGTGACGGCCCAGACTTCACGACTTCTTACGACTCGGCTCCAGGGCACGAGGACGGGTTGAGCCTTCTCAGCTTCCGGGGCTTCGCTCGTCACGCTGATTCCGGACTGAATTAGCGACAATTCTGCGGTGGAAACCCGAGGATGTTGCGACGGATTGTCGCGAGCAGCCACAAACCACACGGCTCCGGCGAGAACCCCTATGACGGCACAAATCCAGAAAGAGGATCGCCAGCCGTAGTGAATCATGAAATAGGTGATGAGAGGCGGTGTGAGGCCGGCTCCCGCGCCAACGCCGGCGAAGATCCACCCGTTTGCGATGCCACGCTCGCGGACAGGGATCCAGCGCGCTACAAACTGATTCCCTGCCGGATACATGACTGCTTCGCCCGCGCCGAGCAGAAATCGGACTGATATGAACAATAGCAACGCATGATTGATCTGTGGGGGCACTAGCGCAGTGAGCGCGGTGAAGACTCCCCACCAAAGAACGCCGGCGGTCAGGACGCGACGGGGGCCGAATCGATCTGCCAGATATCCGCCAATGGTTTGAAACAGCGCGTAACCTGCAACCAACGCGCTGAAAACCTTGCCCAATTGCACATCTGTTAAATGGTAAGCGTCAACGATGGAGCCGCCGGCGATAGAGATGTTGACGCGATCAAGGTAAGAGACCGCGCTCAGGACGAACAACCAGAAAACCAGAAACCAGCGAATCCGTGTTGGTTTGGCCGAAACCATCGGTCGCATTAATCAGGCTATGCCGCATGCTCCCGCAGCAATTGCGAGAGCCTCTCCGCAACGATCCTGTCTTCGCCGGGCTGAAGCATGAACGAGCACATCAAAAGCCCTGGCTTCCCTTCCCCTTCGCCAATAACGATCGACGGCTTAGAGCCCCGCATCATCTTCGAAGCGTCCTTCGGATCCAGCGACACTCGCGAGTCCCACGAGATCTGCATATGAGGAACATGATTGGCAATATCGGGAGTAAAGAATTCAGTATTCACACCGGGAACCTTGGTCAACTCCCGTGAAATCCGTTCAAGGCGGGATTGCCATTCGCGCGATAGGGCATCGTGGTCCTCCTTGAGATATATCTCAAGCGCTTTGACCATGCCAACGATCTCTTCTTTCCCGACTTTCTGACTGCGGCCAATTGTATCTTCATGCGGACTGTTGTTGAGCAGCGCATAAGACACAAGATCCTTGCGCCCGATCAGGAGACCCGCGCATTGGGGTCCGCGCATGGCCTTGCCGCCGCTGAAAGTGATCAGGTCGTATCCCAAGTGCGCGTAGTCCCATAGGTGTGATACAGGAGGCGTATCGGCTGCGGCATCGTTCATGCACGGAATGTTGTATTGCTTCGCGAGCCGTACCCACTCGTCGACTTTGATCTGTCCCGTTGCGTTGGCAAAGTTAGAAAAGTGCATCATCGCGGTGCGGTCGCTTACTGCCTGGCGAAGATCATCGCGGGTCTCAATCTCGATCAGCTTGACTCCAGTGTTCCGTAGCTGATGATCGAAGGGATTGCGATGCGATTTCTGAATGATCACTTCGGACTTCATGCCAGTCAAATCTGGAAGCTGGCGAATCAGATTTTCATTGTCTCCGGTGAGAATTCCCGCCAACCCTGATTGAATGGCGGCGGCAGCACCAGAAGTCACGAGAGCCGAGTATCCGTCGGGCAACTTCAGCATTGCGCTGATGCGTTTCCCTGCTGCGACTTCAAGTTCGGGAATGCTGACGAAATGCCGCCCCGCCATTGCCATCACGGCTTCGAGTTCGGGACGAAGGATGGAACCTCCGAGCATTGTCATCGTGCCTTCGCAATTGATGACGGTGGCTACACCCAACTCATCGTATGGATTTCCAGTTTGGCCGAACCCTGTTACGCCGGGACTGCTCGGGCTCGAAGCCACTTTAGAAAAAAATTTACGCGGAGCGAATAGCGACGTAGCCATTGCTGCAGCGGTTCCCAAAAATCCGCGCCGATTCCAGTGCGAGTTCAGTCCCATGGTGACCCCCTTTACTTCTGGGCGACTACTGCAATGCAATTGATCTCAACCAGCGAATTCCCCGGTAACGCGGCTACAGCGACAGTTGTGCGGGCCGGACCGCCGTGCGGGAAGTAGGTACCAAAAACTTTGTGCATGCCATCCCAATGATCAATATTCGTCAAGAACACATTCGTCTGTACGACGGTATCCATGGTTCCGCCAGCGACTTCGACTATTTTTTTTAGCTTGTCCATCACGTTGGTCGTGTGGGACTCGATGGTCCATTCTTTTTTGTCGCGGCTATCGTGAGCTCCTATTCCGGATACGTAGATAACGCCGTTGTGAATCACCGCGGGCATGATCACGTCCTTTTCGCTGCCCGGTTTACCCTCACCGTTAAGCTTACGGATAGAGTTCGCATCGGAAGACTGAGCTGTTGCGCCGCTAGTGAAACCAACTGCTGCAATTCCAAGCGCGGAGAGAATAGAGCCGAAACGCATGGCGAATGTTCTTCGAGTAGAAGAGGAATTCATTATTTGCTCCTTTTGAAATCGATGATTTCGCGTCACGCGAAAAGTAATTTTATTTGTCCTGGCTCAGACCGCGAAGTTCGTACCGTTCGTTCCAGTTTTACCATTGCGGTTGTCTGCCGCCGATCGTGACATCGAGAATGCCGATTGATATCCCAGCTCGGCCGAGATCTTGCGGCCGGCCGTCTGAATCAGTGGAGCAAGCTGACGCAGACGTGTCACGGGCATCCGGAACGCCGGAGCGGTGATGCTGAGACTCGATTGCACTCCGCCGTTGTGATCCCAGATGGGGGCCGCAACGCAGCGAATATGCAATTCGTGCTCTTCCAGGTCAAACGCATACCCATTCTTACGAACGCGGAATAACTCTGTCCTCAGTTCCTGAAGGTTTCCCGCGCCGTTCGGCGTATGGCGTTTCAAGTCGAGTTCAGGAAGAATTCGTTCCTGTTCATCTGGGGGCAAATGGGCCAGCATGACTTTTCCAACTGCGGTGCAGTGCAGTGGCACAGACGCGCCGATTCGCGAATAGATACGCAACGGCTCGGGCGAATCCAGCTTCTCGACATAGACCGCCGATAGTCCATGCCGCACGGTGAGGTGTATGGTCTCTCGAGTCTGCTGGTTCAACTCTCTCAAGTAAGGCAGGCTCAATCGCCGGATATCGAGTTGTCCAGCGGCAGCTTGTCCAATCGCGAAACAAGCGATTCCTAGGTGATGGACACCTTCACCGTCGCGATTCAAGAAGCCGGACGCGACAAGGTTTGCTAGGAAGCGATGAACCGTGCTCACTGGCAGCCTGGAAAAACCAGCTACCTGCTTTGCGGTGAGCCCCCGCGGCGAATCGCTGAAGAGATGCAGAAGACGCAGTCCGCGTTGAAGGGCAGTGATGTCATAGTTTCTTTTCGGACGTGGAGACATAGTAGTCAGCGAAAATGAAAACGATGAATTATCTGATGAAAATGAGTGCCGTGCAAGCCTGAAAGTAATATTTCAGAGGCGACCGACTTTCTTGACCGCCTGCACAATGGACTTCCATTGCTCGATCAGGGAGTACATCGAGTGTTCCTTGTAATCCATCTGCTGAGCGAGCGCGAGGACTGCCTGGGCTTGCGCCTTGGGGACCACTGCAACTCCATCGCTATCGGCTACCACGATATCGCCCGCATTTACCGAAACCCCATTGCAGACCACCGGAATCTGTGAGCCAACGAACTTGTAGTGATGTACCGAAGTCGACGGAACAATACCAGTGGCAAAGACAGGAAATCCAATCTTGCGTAGATAAGCGACATCGCGCACGCCGCCGTCGATCACAGCGCCCGCATACCCACGTACGGACATGGCGGTGCCCATCAGGCCCCCCATCCCGGCAATGTCTTCGCCATCCTCCACCACCATTACATAGACGGAATCTGTGGATCCCTGATCGATTGCTTCGAGCATGCCGCTGAGCGCCTGCGGATCATTGTTCCCCTCGTCCTTCTTAAGCAGCACTGTTCGCGCGTAGCCGGCGAACTTCGCCGTGAAGATCGGCTGCATGTGATGAGTCATGTACATCTTCTTGTGGATGATCTGCTCCAGAGCGTCGGAAACGGAAGCGACTTCGACATGGCGGAACTGCGCGACGAGTTCGCTATCGCTCAATGGAGTCGAGGTGTCTGACTGCGCCTCCACATTTCTGGCACGCACCATTGCGATCGAAATCAGCGCCAGCACCAGAAAGATAAAGGTCAAAAGTTTGATTTTCGGAACGTGCTTCGACATTTCTGCCTCCTGAAGTTCTTATGAAAGACGCACTATAACACCGATTCCCGGGCGGGTTCTGGTGCTTGAATCACAAACGGTCAGGCGCCATGGAATTGACTTCCATTCCGTGAAATCGTGGTCGACATACTGCGTCGGCTTAACCTCGTGCGATAGAATGTCGCCTGCCCGTATGCGAAGGATTATCGCCTTAACTACACTTTTTTTTGCCGTACTATGCACATCTCCCTCTGAAGGACAGAGTCCCGTCAAAGGCCGCTCTCCGAAAACCATTTCCATAGCTGGTAAAAGCGCATTCAACTCCTCCTGCGCTGCATGTCACGGACTCGACGGACACGGCGGCGACAAGGCGCCGAACATTGCGACCAGCGCGCGCGTGCTGCATTTCTCGGACGCAGAGCTCTCGGGCATCATCTCAAATGGTGTTCCGGGCACCGGGATGCCTGCTTTTCATAGCCTTAGCCCAAAGCAGATCCACGATCTGGTTGGCTACCTTCGGTCCCTGCAAGGCAGGGTTGAAGTGGGTGCGGTCAATGGGAACGTACAACACGGCAAGGCAATTTTTTTTGGCAAGGGGAATTGCTCCGATTGCCATACGATTTCCGGTCAAGGTGGGTTCCTTGGACCTGATCTCACGAATCACGCGGCGACTTCATCTGCAGCAGCAATCCGGGAAGAAATCGTGAAGGTTCGACGGGTGCCGACGGCGGGCTATCGACCTGCGGTGCTTGTAACCTCTAACGGCGAGCGGTTCGAAGGATTGATTCGTAATGAAGACAATTTTTCTGTACAGCTACAAACGAAAGATGGAAGCTTCCATTTCTTCAAAAAGGCGTCGTTACAAAATATTCAATACGTCGAGCGATCGCTAATGCCATCGGATTATGGCGAGCGCCTTAGCAATACCGAACTTAACGATCTCACAAGTTATCTCATGACGACGGCTGATCCCACCAAAGTTCCGGCTCGCCGCAAGGATGATTTTGAATGAAACTTCGCTTTGCCGTCTCGCTTCTGCTCTTTATCTCCTCAGTCGTTCTTTTGTCCGCGCAGAAAACCAGAGAGTTCAAACTCGAGCCGTTATCCCCAAAGTTCCAGGAACTCATCCCTGCCGATGCCAAGCTCGAAAAGATCGCGACTGATTTCGGCTTTACCGAAGGGCCGATGTGGGACCCTGCGGGATTTCTCTATGTGAGCGACGAGACCATCAACAAGATTTTCCGGGTTTACCCGAACGGGAAGAAGGAAGAGGTGATCGCACTCGGCGATCCCGACGGAAACACGTTCGACCGCCATCGTCGTCTGATAGACTGCGCGAGCGTGCTGCGAGCCATCATTGAAGTCACTCCAGATGGAAAATACAAAGTTCTCGCTGATCGATATGAAGGGAAGAAGTTCAATAGTCCGAACGATGTGATCGTTGGACCTGACGGCGCGCTCTATTTCACGGATCCCACTCTGGATCTGGTTGCGGGTGAAAAGCAGGAGATTCCATTCCAAGGCGTTTACCGTCTGGATGAGAACGGGAGCGTGCGCTTACTGACGCAGGATCTCAAACAACCGAACGGATTGGCCTTCTCTCCCGATGGCAAGAAGTTCTACGTAGACGACAGCGCGCAGCGAAACATCCGTGTGTATGACGTGGCTTCCGACGGCAGCCTCTCGAACGGACGCATCTTCGGCGAAGAACCCGGAGGCAAAGGAGAGGGTGTGCCCGACGGCATGAAAGTCGACGAGAAGGGCAACATTTTTGTGACCGGCCCAAAGGGTATTTGGGTGTGGGACGCAAGTGGAAATCATCTCGGCACAATCGTCATGCCCGAGCAACCCGCCAATCTAACATGGGGAGACTCAGGGTATGGAACTCTCTACATCACCGCAACAACTTCGGTGTACCGCCTCGAGACAAAAACCCGCGGCTTCGTTCCCTATCTATCGAAGTAACCGTGCAATCCGTTTGGAGCTAGTGCGGCAGCGTAAAGGCGAACACATCGCTTCCGGCAGCGATGGCCACATACTGAGTTCCATCGACCGAGTAGGTCATCGGTGAGGCGCTGAAAGACTGGCCTGTATTGAAATGCCACAACGGCTGGCCTGTTTGTGCATCTACCGCCTCGAACGAGTCCGCGTCATCGGCGAAGAATACAAGTCCACCTGCAGTGGTAAGCGTGCCTCCCCAAGAACCGCCGCGTCCGGCCTGTGGATATTGCCAAACCTTCCTTCCATCGGGAGATAAGGCCAGCAAGATTTTTTGAGAATGTTCATCTACGGGATGCTTCGTGCCAGTTCCATAAAATGTCTCGCCTTGCGTGAATGGCTTGGGCTTCGAGAAATAGATATTGCAGTTCTCGAGGGCCATCACGTAGAACAAGCCGCTGCCCGGATTGTAGGAAGGCGAAAACCAGTTTGTAGCGCCAACTATTCCCGGACAAATGTGCGTCCCGTCGTTCGTCGGCACGAGCCCGGACAGAATGGGGCGGCCTGATGCATCGATCCCTGTTGCCCAAGTCAACTTTTCCAAGAATGGAAACGCTCGTATGAATTTTCCATCCGTGCGGTTTAGAACGTAAAAGAAGCCGTTTCGATTCGCCTGCAGGAGCAGGTGACGCATTGTTCCGTTTTCTTCGCGATCGACTAATACAGGCGTCTCGTTGGCGTCATAGTCGTATAAATCATGAGGCGTGAACTGGAAGTACCATTTCATCTTTCCAGTATTCGGATCGATCGCGAGCACGCAGGCTGTGTACAGATCGTCCCCCGGCCGAGAACTTCCATCAAAATCGGGCGCGGCGTTGCTCGTGGTCCAATACACCGTGTCCAGTTCAGAATCGTATGTACCCGGCATCCATGTTGTGGCGCCGCCATGTAGGTACAAATCTCCAGGCCAACTTGAAGAGCCAAACTCGCCCGGACCGGGGATCGTCCACAGTTTCCATCTGAGCGTTCCCTTCTGAGCATCGAACGCGGCGACAAAGCCGCGCACGCCTGAATCGCCGCCAGACGTCCCGACAATCACTTCATCTTTGACAATCAGAGGTGCGCTGGTTCCACCATATTGTTTGACTTTGTCGGCGTATTGCACGTCCCAAAGCAAATTTCCGGAACGTGCGTCGAGGCAAAGCAGATGAGCATCGTCCGTCTCGGAATACACGAAGTGATCCCAGACAGCCACGCCCCGGCTCTTGTGGGCAGCAGCGTCGTCGAGCAGGCCGGAGCTGATGGGCCGGGAGTAGTGCCAGAGACTTCTGCCTGTGCTTGCATCCAAAGCAAACACATCGTTTGCGGAAGTCAGATACATCACGCCGCGGACGACAACGGGAGTTGCCTCCAGCCGCTGCGTATTTCCCGGATGAAATACCCACGCGGCGTGCAGTTGGCCAACATTGCTGGTGCTAATCTCGCGCAAGCTGCTGAAGCGGCGCCCGGTGTAATCGCCATTGTAGGATGGCCAATTGTCGCCAATGGGCGTTTTTAACAGATCCTCGGCGTCGACATGCAAGGCGGAATTTGCCGTTGACGCGTTCTGCTGCGCGATCAGCCTTGGCGCAATACACGTCGCAATGACCAAGAGTGCCAATAGTCCAAGATGCCGTTTCATCTCAATCGGTACCCTGATCACTTAAACGAAGCTCCTGAAGCGCACCGCGGTCGAGTCCATCGTCATCGATCAGATGAATCGACAGCCGAGAGCATTTTCCTGGGCAGGCAATCTCTTTGTCCAGAGTGACCTGCTCACTTGGATTCACGTCAGCGATAGAAATTTCCGGAATCGAGTGACCGTGCTCGCCGTAAAGGCGGACAATCAGGTGTCCCGAATAGAAGACTCCGAAGGAGCCCGAGAGCTTGATTTTGTCGCCACCCGAAACGGTGGCCGTCAGTGGGCGAATCAACACGCCAGCATCCGTCACTCCATGAAACTCACTACCTGAACGTGTTGGATACCATTCGGTATCCATGGTGCAACTCTCCCCCGCGCGCAGGCGGCACATCGGGCTATTCAGCTCAGCCTCTAAGTAGTAAGGGCCCGCATCCGGATCCGGAGGCAACGACAAAATTCCCTCTTTGTTCAGTCTAGCTGCGGCGCCGTTTGTCCAGAAGATGACAGATGCCTTCCCTGGATAAGTCTTCGTTGGTTCGTACTGGAAACGCTCAACCATCGCGTACTTGCTATTTCCGTCGACAACGGCAAGCCATCCCTCGGTTGAGTCAAGCCACAATTCTGCCGCCATGTGCGCGTAGTGGACGGTGAAGAGTCCGTCATCTCTCACTGCAACTCGCGGATTTTCAGCTGGGCCGAAACGGACATGATACCGATTGAGATAACTGCTGGATGGGTTTGTTGGAGTGAACGTCCAAAAATCGGGGTTTATTTGAGCGTTCTGGCCTGAGTTCGCGTCGCGTGAAGTGTCGTATTGCGAAACGGACTGCATCGACCACTCCAGCGTGTGGCCTGTCACATTCTTCATCGACGCATGAAACGAGATGCGTGGAGAATGGGCGTCAATGCCGATTGTGCGTGTGAATTGGATTCCTGTCAGCGGGTCCGCCGGACTTGTTAGCTCGACTTCGCAATGTTGTCCTTCTGAAACTTTGCGGAACGTGAAGGGGCCATCGTCCAAAGTGTCAGAATTCCCTGCCCAATGCTGCTCGTCGTTGTTTCCTTCAGGCAGCAACCAGAGTTTATCGCCGCCATAGTTGAACCATTCGCTGCCGCTTGGCGGAAAGTACTTGCCTGCCAACTTGGGATTCACGAACAAATACGCGTGCCCGGCGAATGTGGCCTGCATCAGGCGTCCGCCATTTTGCGGAACGATTACTAACTGCACCCATCGGTTCGAGAGTTGCTGTGCCTTCCACCCCCTGTAATCAACGGGTTCGACCTTGCAGGAGAGACTAGTCGAAGCAGGTGACGCACCCAGTGGAAACGGCAAAGCTACGCCGATCATGAAGGCGAACACGCAAATTCTCAAAACTAATTCGCGAACGGTAGGTGATTGTTGTTTGCTCATTACTCCCTAGCTCACAGCACGTCGAATCGCCGATAGTAGCATGCGAAACGTGATTTACAGTTTTCACTAAACGAAATGAATCCTAATAAAACGAAATATTTCGTTTGCGTCAAGGTCATTCTGTGATATACCAGCGATCACGCGTAGGCCGACACTTTTAGCTCCCATCGGAACGATGCTCAGGACTCTTATATTCCTGCTGCTGATCTCGCCATACCTCGCAGCGCAGGAACGGACCGTTGACCCCACATGGCTGCGGCGGTCTGTGCCGCAGGCGAATGAATCGCAGGTTGATATCTCAAGTCCGACCTGCCACTACAAACCCTTATTCGGGGAAGGCGACAAAGACAATCGCATTTTGCGAGGCGTTTCGCGATTCGGTGAAATTACCGTCGATTCGAATGGTTCTTGTCACAGCGTCTCCTACGATCGCCGCGAGGAACTCTACTTCGTTTTGCAGGGCGCAGGCACGCTGAACTACGGCAGTCAGTCTCACGCGCTTCGCGCCAACGACTTCACGTATGTGGCGCCCGGTGTGCAGCATAGCGTTGCCAACGGCTCCAATTCGCTTCGAGTGCTGGTTATGACCTTCAAAATTCCGGCGCGCGTCGGTCTGGTCTCTTCTGTTCCGCAACCGAAAATCATAAATTTGGACGAGGTCAAGGAGCAACCCGTCGAAGGGCACCCACTATCTGTTCTATATAAGTTGCTGGTCGGCCCGCGAGGGGCCACGCGAGATTCGATTGACGATGCTTATATCGTGACAAGCCTTTTTTGGATGGATTTCGCACCGGGCGGAACAAACTTCCCCCACCATCATGAGACCGCGGAAGAAATCTATCTGGTTATCGACGGCGAAGGAGACATGGTTGCGGGCGGGGGCATGGATGGGATCGAAGGTCGCTTCGCTGCGAAAGCCGGGGATGCCTATTATTTTCGGCCCAATTGCACTGTCGGTTTCTATAACGAGAACAAGCCTGGGGCAAAGGCGCACATTCTTGCAGTGCGGTCGCGGATACCGTTGCCCGAAGCCGATTAGCGCTGGCGCGAGCGGATTCTAGACTTAGACAAATTTGTGCGGGTCACAAGCACGAGCTGTAATCAGGAGGCATGATGCCGATCGGGAATTCCAACCGCAGGTCATTCGTAAAATTGCTGGGCGCCGCTCCCCTTCTCGGCCAAATCGCGGCACGCGATCTCTATGCGCAAGCCGCTTCTGCTGTGGGCCATGACCCGCGACAGAACGTTTACACAAAGCTCGGCGTAAAAACAGTGATCAATTGCCGCGGGACCTGGACCTATCTTAGCGGCTCACTCGAGTTTCCGGAGGTTCGCGAGGCGCAACTGGAAGCTGCGAAGCATTTCGTCAACATGTTGGACCTGCAGCGCGCGGTAGGCCGACGACTGGCCGAATTGACGGGAGCCGAATCCGGCATCATCACCTCCGGCTCTGCTGGCGCAATGGCAGCTGCGACCGCGGGATGCATCGCCGGAACCGACGACCATCATATCTGGCAACTTCCCGACACCACCGGCCTGAAGCACGAGGTCGTCATGGTCGGCGGACGCAGCGCATTTGACAGCGCCATCCGTCTGACGGGAGCCAAGCTCGTGCTCGTGTATTCGGCGGAAGAATTGGCAAATGCGATCAATGACAATACGGCGATGATCTACACCACGGATCTCGGCGACAAGCTTCAGAAAGAACTTGCGATTGCCAAGGATCACAAAGTCCCAATGTTGCTGGACGACGCCGCAGGCATTCCTCCCGCTGATAACGCGAAGCTGTACGCCCGCATGGGTCTTGATCTGTACTGCTTCTCGGGAGGAAAGGGACTTCGCGGACCGCAGTGCAGTGGGCTACTTCTCGGGCGCAAGGACTTGATCGAAGCTGCCTTGCTGAATAGCGCCCCGCGAGAAGGAGCCGTGTGCCGCCCTATGAAAGTCGGGAAAGAGGAAATCATTGGAGGCCTGGTCGCTCTCGAAACATGGCTGAAGATTGACGAAAAGAAACTTTATGCCGAATGGAATGGACGCATCGACCGAATCCGTAAACTTGTAGAGACTGTACCGGGTGTAAAGACCGACACGTATGTTCCCGAGGATGGGAATCGTTATCCAACTCTCAAGGTGTCATGGGATCAGCAGGGCTGGAATTACACAATCAAGGATTGCGTGCAGGAACTGCGGTCCGGAGATCCCATGATTGAAGTTCTCGGACCGGACAATCCCAGCCTGGTCACAGCTGTGCGCGAAGGCAATCCCAATCCGAATCGCAAAGAGCGGAAGGCGCCCGATCACATCGAACTTGTTTCGATGACGATCCAACCTGGAGAAGAAATCATCGTCGGGCGAAGGCTGCGCTCGATCTTGGGCGCAAGGCAAAAGAAGGCAGCGTAGTTTCGGGAGGCGTTCTTGACGAATAGTTATTCCGGCGCTTGGCGGCCGTTGCTGGCATGCACTCTCGCTTTCAGCAGCACGACTGCCGCGCAAAACCTGCCGCGAGCGGTTGGTCAAAAAGAAGTTCGCGGAAACGCCGTCTACTCCCCCGGAGTCGACGCCGGCGATTACATCTACGTCTCTGGACAGGGCCCGCGGAAGCCTGACGGGAGTTTGCCCGCAAGTTTCGGCGAGCAAGTAAAGCAAGCACTGGATAACGTCCATGTGATTGTCAGTTCCGCGGGACTCACGAATGAACACATTGTGTATGTTCAGGTCTACCTCGAGGACATGAAGGGATATGAAGAGGTAGATAGAACCTTCGCGGAGTACTTTGGAAATTCACAACCGGCGCGCGCTGCTTTAGGCGTGGCTCGAACTGCAGATTCACCCATCGAAATCAATGCCGTCGCGGTGCGCAGCCTGGAGGGGAAAGAGCCTGTTTACCTGGGCTACCAAAACGCTGCGAAGAACGCTCCCGCGGGAATGCTCACTCGCGAGCGACTGTTCATCTCAAGCATGGCAGGTTCGGATCCGGTATCGGGCAAAGTTCCCGAGGATGCCGCGGCGCAAGTAGACCTCGCTCTCGATCGCATGCATGAGGCTGTCAAAGCGGCAGGGCTGGAATTTGCCAATGTCGTGTTCGTCAATCCGTATCTCACGTCCGCGATACCGGGACGGATTATGAACGAACGCTACGCGCGGCGCTTTGAATTCGGAAACACACCGGCCCGAGCCACGATTCAGGTATCCAGTCTTCCCGGCGGCGCCCACATTGAATACACCGCCGTCGCTGTACGTAATCTCACACAGCGAAAAGCAATACGCCCGAAGAATATGCCTCCAAGTCCCACAGCCAGCCCTTGTGTTTTTGCCGGAGACACTTTGTATTGCTCCGCCAAAGACGGATTCATTCCGGGACCGCATGGCGGAGTTTATGCCACGACGACGCAACATCAATTGCGCCAGACGATGCGCAATCTGCTCGACAACCTGGAAGAAGCCGATATGAAGTTTGACCAGGTGGTCGCGACGAACGTTTATCTCGACAATATCGCAGATTTACCGGGCTTTGATCAGGTGTACGCACAATATTTCGGTCCGGTGACACCCGCGCGGACGGTCGTGCAGCAGATCGCAGCTACGGATCGAAAAGCTGACAAGGACGATCACTTCCCAGGGCTGGAACAAGTCTCGCTGATCGCAGTCCGAAGCCAGCAGGATCATTGAAAATCGTTCTTCTTCACATTTCGTTAGGCGGTGTTTTGCAAGGGGCAACTGAGTGGGGAAATTGTCACTGACTAGGCAGCGACTGCAAGCATTCTATTCTTGACAATATTCCACATCGTGGAATATGTTTTCGCGCAATGGGAGTGGGCGACTTGTACTGCTTTTGATGTTTCCTGGTCACAAAACCAGCGTATTTTCTGAAGGGGTTCTGGAAATCAAAAACTGATTGGGTGGGCAGGACAAAGTGACTGCCTCGCCGGGAGATGGGTGATGAGAAATTGTCAGAGGTTTTCCGCTGCGGTTTTCGTCATCGTGACGATGCTTTTCGCGCCTCACGCTCTGTTGGCCGATGTTACCGGTTCAATTTCGGGCGTTGTTCGAGACCGCGGCCAGGCAGTTGTCACGGGTGCACACGTAACCGTTACGAATGTACAGACCAATCTTTCTCAGAGCACCACTTCCGGGGCCGACGGAACGTATCACTTCCTCGCGTTACCTGCCGGCAGCTATCGGATCAACGCGACTGCCTCTGGTTTCCGTACCTATACCGCTACGGACATCACTTTGCAAGTCAACGATCAACTCAAGCTCGACATTGTTCTGGATGTCGGCACGGTTAACGAACAGGTCAACGTCTCAGCGGAGAGTGTTCACGTCGAAACCGAGAGCACGCAACTGGGCGATGTGATCGATTCGCAAAAGATGCTCAATCTGCCGCTGAACGGCCGCAGCTACCTGGACCTGCTGGGCTTGCAGTCGGGCGTCGCGCCGGACACCGCAGGCACGATCGGTGGAGACAGGCCGGTCTCTGGATACATCACAAACGCGGGCAATATCTCAGTCAACGGCCAGCGCGAGACAGCCAATGCGTTCCTGGTGAACGGGGGCGATGTCAGCGAAGGACGAAACCTGGGAGCCGGACTGGTTCCGAATCTCGACTCCGTCGAAGAGTTCCGGCTTATTACCAATAGTTTTGACGCGGAATACGGAAAATTCAGCGGCGCCGTGATGAACGCCATCACCAAGTCAGGGACGAATGGCTTCCACGGCGATGTTTTTGAGTTTCTGCGCAACGACGCGATGGATGCGAGGAACTTCTTTACAACCAGTAAATCCGAGCTGCGACAGAATCAGTTCGGGTTTACCGCTGGAGGCCCATTCTGGAAGAACAAGCTGTTCTGGTTCACCGATTACCAGGGCACCAGACGAACTGCAGGCGCAGAAACCGGTATTGTCACCCTGCCGAGCGTTGCCCAACTTGGGGGCCAGTTTGACCCTTCACTGTTGAGCGGCACAGTCGATACCCCCACTGCCCTTCCCCCGAACAGTTGCCCGGTCGGGCCCTGCAACGACTGGCCGACGGTCCTAACAAATAGATTGGGCTACACGGTCACAGCCGGCGAACAATACAGTTACGCAGGCTGTACCTCGACGTCGCAATGCGTCTTTCCTGGCGGCTTGATTCCGAAGAGCGCATGGTCCGCACCGGCTCTTGGCCTTCTCAAGTATTTTCCAACGCCCAATGTCGATCCCAATGCAGGTACGTATCAAGACAACAGCCGAAAAGATACGATTACCGACAATAAGATCGGGGAGCGTGTCGACTTTAACAACCGCAAGACGGGTACATGGTCCTTCTACTACCACTTTGACGACTCAACGGTTGCAAGCGCACTGCCCAGCGGCGGCGCAAGCGTGCCGGGCTTCCCAGCGGTTACGGATACCCGAGCCCAGGAGTTTGTCATAAGTAACACGAAGACAATTGGGCCCAGTGCTGTGAATGAGGCCCGCGCGACATTCTTCCGCACCTCGACCCACCTGGGCGAGCCCACCGGTGGCCAGGCATCGCTTGCCTCTCTCGGTTTTGTGACCGGAACCGGTACACTCGGAATCATCCCAGATGCCTTACCCGGTTTTCCGGAGTACGTACCGCAACTCTACTTCAACAACTTCGCCCTCGGCACCCCCTCTCTGATCACGTTTCAGCCGAACACCACTTACACGGTATCGGATGGGTTTTCTAAGGTGATGGGAAGGCATACGTTCAAGTTCGGAGGTGAATTCCGCTACCTGCAGGTGAACGAGCGGAACCTGGCCAGCCAGGATGGAGCTTTCGTTTTCGATGGGACGGCGAGCGGCAATGATTTTGCTGACTACATCCTTGGAATGCCAACCGGGGCTGGAGGTGGGTACACCCAGGCTGCATTACAACTCTTGGATTCGCGCACGCGCTATGGCGGCGCGTATGCCCAAGACACATGGAAGGCGACGCCTAACCTGACACTAAACCTGGGTCTCCGCTGGGAAGTGAGCATGCCGTGGTATGACACCCAGGGCAAGATCCAGACTTGGGTTAAGGGAGAGCAATCCACCGTGTTTCCGCTTTCTCCCCAAGGCCTCGTGTATCCAGGAGATCCAGGCATTCCCAAAACGCTTGCTCCTACCCGATACAACAATTTCGGTCCACGCCTTGGCCTCGCCTACTCTCCCAGCTTTAGCGACGGTGTGTTGGGCAAGGTCTTCGGCGGTCCCGGCAAAACCAGCATCCGTGCGTCTTTTGGCTTGTACTACACGTCGGTTGAGGATCTCAATCTCTTCTATGAAGTCGCCGACGCGCCGTTTGGCTTGTACTGGACCAGTCCGGGTTCCGTTGACTTTGCGGAACCTTTCCGAAATCGGTTGGATGGAGGCACCGACGGCGAAGGCCAGCGCTTCCCGTTCACCCACCCGGTTCCGGGCAGCCCGGCAAATAAGACTCTGAGTTTCGCGGTTTACGAGCCGATGTCTTACTTCCCCGGGTACGACATTCACAACAAACTGCCGTACGCCGAGCACTTCAATTTCTCGATCCAACGTCAGCTGAGCAGATCCACTGTGTTGACCCTGTCCTACGTCGGCACGGAAGGCCACCGGCTCATCGCGCAAACGGAGGCCAATCCCGGCGATCCCACTCTATGTAGGCAGCTCGCGGCGGAAGGGTGTGGACCGAACGGTGAACAGAACTTCTATACTGTGGGGGCAAATACGATTTACGGTACAAGGGATAAGCTCTTGAATCCGAACGTTTGCCAAGCTTCCACGAGCCCTACCTTGTGCTTTGGTTATGGCAACACCTTCACCAACCTGGTGGCAAATTCGATCTACCATTCTGGAGCGGCGACGGTCGAGCGTAAAGCCGGTGATGTGACGTTCCTGGCCGCTTATACCTTTGCGAAAGCCATCGATGATTCCTCAGCTTTCGGTGAAATGATCAACTTCCAAAACGCTAAACTGAGCCGCGGCTTGTCATCGACGGATGTTCAACATAATTTCGTGGTCAGCTACATTTGGCAGATGCCGTTCGATCGGCTCACTCATGCCATGCCCAGGCTGATGAAAGGGTGGCAACTTCAGGGAATTACGCGATTTTCAACCGGGTTCCCGGTTCAGATGGGAGAAGGAAATCCCATCGACTCCGGGAGTCCGCTGTGTCCGTCGAATCTGTGCCTGGGAGATGCTTCTCTCGTCGGCAGCCCGTCCACGGATATGCCCAATCTCGTCGGTCCGATTCACAAATCCAATCCACGGTCTACTCCCGGTACCTTCACCTATTTCAACCAGAGCGCATTTACCGGAACTCAGTGCGCGAATGTGTCGGGGGTTTTGACCGGTCCTGATTGTGGAAGTTTCGGGACTGCGAATCGCAGATTCTTCCATGGTCCCGGCTTCAACAACACCGATTTCGGAATCACGAAGATCGTTCCCGTGAAGGAAGCCATGAATTTCGAGATTCGCGCCGAATTCTTCAACATTTTCAACCACACGCAATTCTCAAATCCGAGCGGAGACATCAGCAGCAGCAACTTCGGAAATGTAACGAATGCACGAGCTCCGCGTATTGGGCAACTTAGTGCGAAGTTCATTTGGTAATCCAGTAGCATGGCGGGGCCGGCACTCAGGATTAAGTCTTTTCATGGATGTTGGCCAGCGCGCCTCACGACACTTGGAAAACATCAAACGTCCGCTCCTCAGCGTGCTAGGCTGTGATCATGAGGGTCGTGCCGGTTCTGCTGTGGATGATTGCGGCGCTTTCTTTCGCGCAAACGGCTGAAACCTACCGTCATGATGCCACCCAGTTCGCACAACAGAAATCCTGGGATCAAGCCATTGCGAATTACCGCAAGGCATTAGAACTGGAACCTAAAGACGCCCTGACGCACTACGACCTCGCCCTTGCCCTCAAATACAAGGGCGATTCGGCCGCCGCCCTGCAAGAGTTCCAGACAGCCGTGCAACTCAAGCCCAAATGGGCCGACGCTCACTATGGGCTTGGGGCAACCTGGTACGACCTGAACGATCGAGCTGCGGCTGCAAAGGAACTGCGCGCAGCTATCGAACTGAACCCCTCCTTTGCGGCGGCTCGTCGAATGCTCGCAAGAATTGACCTGGAACAGAACAATCTTTCCGATGCGAAGAGTGAATTGCAACGCGCGATTGCCGCGAAGCCTTCCCCCGAGCTATACATCGAGCTCGGCTTAGCCGAAGGACAGCTCGGAAATCTATCCGCTGCCGCAACTGACTTCCGCCTCGCTCTCGAGTTGAATCCACGGCTTGCGACTCCACATAGCTTGTTGGGTGTAATCCTGCGTAGGCAGGGGGATCATGCCGGCGCTCTTGCGCAATTCCGCAAGGCGGTCGAACTTGATCCCAACAATCCTCAGGCACAAGTGAACCTGGGCACAGAACTTAGGACCGCGGGTGATTTACCAGGAGCGATCGCTGCGTTTCAGAAAGCCATCGAACTGAAGCCGGACCTCGAGGATGCGCATTACAAGCTAGGGCTCGCGCTGCGTGCACAGGGCCAGACCGCTTCGTCACAAAAGGAGTTGACCGAGATTAGTGGTCTGAGGCAGTTCCGTTCACGGCTCGCCGAAGCAAAGATGCTTACCCTTCAGGGTGTGGACGCTCTGAAACAGCAGAAATTTGATGATGCCCTTAGCTTCTTTCAAAAGGCCATCGAGAAAGGTCCTGAACTGCCCACCGGCTATTACTATTTGGGCCTGACTTGGGAGCGCAAGAACGATTTGACTCAGGCACAGGCAGCCTTCGAGAAAGCGCTGGAAATCAAGCCGGACTACGCACAAGCTCTCACAAGCGTCGGTTTGTTGTACTGGCGTCGGAATGACCGCACCAATGGTCTCAAGTTTTTCCAGCAAGCTGTGATGGCCGATCCCGACCTGTCAGAAGCTCACTACAATCTGGGTCTCGCCTTGACGCAGTTACAGCGGCCAGACCAGGCGGTTCATGAATTGACCGAGGCGGTCAGCCTCGATCCGCAGTCTGTCGACGCCCGAGTACAACTCGGGCTGGCGCTCGGCCAGAATAATGATCCGAATGCCGCAGCAAATGTTTTTCGCGAACTGGTCCGGCGCAATCCAGAGTTTGCCGAGGGACACAATAACCTCGGACTGGCGCTTTTACAGGCCGGACATCTTCAGAGTGCACAAGCGGCACTCGAGGAAGCCGTTCGGCTTAAACCGGAATATGCCGAAGCTCACTACAATCTGGCGTTGGCGTTTCATCAGGAAGGAAAGGATGCCCAGGCGCAGCGCGAGTTCGATAAAGCGTATGAACTAGAGCCTGAATTGCGCAATGTGCCGCGGCAGTAGGGTGACGAAGGAAAGCTGTAGAAGCCTTCAGGATGTCGGCTTCGAGGCCGCGTGAATGACGCCATCAAACGCTGGCTTCGGCTGCCCATAGCGATCGAACAGCAGCGGGTAATTCGTACGCCCTTTCACTGGCCAATCGTTTTTCCACGAATCTTTGTCCGTAACTCCCCAGAATGTTACCCGGGTCACGAGCCCGCAATGACTCGCATATACACCGAATAAGTCTGCGTACCGTTTGCGTAACTGTTGCTGGACTGCATCAGGCAAGCCAGCTGTGTAGGGATTGAGTTTAGGGTCGGCCGCAACATGCAAAGAAACGTCTGCACTTTGATTGGCAGTCGGCCAAGGCAAGAGATCGACGTCAAGCTCGGTGATCATGACCTTCACGCCCAATTTGCCGAACTCGGTGATCGTCGTATTGATCTGCTCGGTAGTCGGCAAGTCAAGACTGACGTGATCCTGCAAGCCTACCCCCGTGATCGGCACTCCTTTTGCCTTCAGCTTCCGAACGAGTTCAAGCGCGCCATTTCGCTTGGCCTCGTTTTCGATCGAATAGTCGTTGTAGTAGAGCTGAGCTTGGGGATCCGCCTGGTGGGCAAAACGAAATGCCTTCTCGATGTAATCCTCACCAATGATTTTCATCCACGGTGACTGGCGAAGAGTTCCGTCCTCGTTGAGCGCTTCATTCACAACGTCCCAACCGGCGATTCTGCCCTTATATCGTCCAACAACTTTATGAATGTGATCGCGCATGCGTTCGAGCAATACTTTGCGGCTGACCGGATTACCATGACCATCTTCAAACACCCACTTCGGAGTCTGCGAATGCCATACCAGGTTGTGGCCGATGATGAACATGTGGTTCTGTTGGCCGAATTCAACATACTTGTCAGCCATGGAGAAGTCATACGTGCCAGGACGCGGATGCACGACTTCCCACTTCAAAACATTTTCGGGGCTAATGGAATTGAATTGCGACTTGATGATCGCGTCCTCGGCTTGGTCCTGGCCGGTGAATTGAGTCGCATTGAGTGCTGCGCCGACCATAAAACAGCCCTTGTAGGCTTCTTTCAGAGTCGTGGCATTCTGTGCGCTGGAGCGAACAATAAAAGCGAGCCCTAGAACTGCAAAGCAACAGACCTTGCGCATAATGTCCCCTATTTTGCGGCGGCGACTGCAGGCGCTCCTTTGCGACGTTCTGCGAGATCGTTGGCAATCGATTGGTTCTTCTCCCGACTCAGCGGATAAAAGAGAAGACACGCTGCCGTCGCCAGGAAAAACAGGCCTGCATAGATGCTCGCTGTTAGAACGATGCCCGTTTGCGTTTGTGTCGACTGCACATCGGCTTCCGACACCAGGCCGTATGCCGCCAACAGCCACCCGGCAACAGCGCCACCTAGAGCCAGTCCCGCCCACAACGCGAAGACGATTCCGCCAGTCACCGCACCAGTCGCACGCCGTCTGGTCTTCCATTCGCCGTAATCAGCCACATCTCCCATCATTGCCCAAAGAATCGGACCCGAAAGGCCAAACGAGAACTGCCGAAGTACTTCGACGCCGATGATGATGGAGGTGGCATGAGGCGAGATCACATACAAAGCCATGCTGAAGATCCCCGCCAGGCACATGCTCCCGATGAATAGCTCACGCTTCCCGACTCGGACCGACACTGCGGTCGAGCATGCAACCCCCACTAGCAACGCCGCAAGTCCAAATCCGTTGAACCATGCGAACAACTTCGCGTTTCCAGCGACGAAGCGGAAATAGGGCAGCATGACATTGCCGCGCACCAAAATCGCACTGAAATAAAACAGCGTGACTAGAAACAGCACGACCCAGGGTCGACTACTAAACAGATCCGACAGATCCTGTCGCAAGGATGTCTTCTGCTGAGGATCCGGCTGAATACGCTCTTCTGTCGCGAAGAAAGAAATAATGAAAAAGATCACGCTCAGCAGCGACAAGAGCCCCATCGTGAATTGGTAGCCACGAGCGTCGTTGCCACGTCCGAAGAATGCAACCATCAGGACAGCGAGGCTTTGCACAATGAAACCCGCGCTGTTGGCGGCGATCTGCCGGTAGGAGGAAATGCTTGTACGCTCGTCCGGATCCTGTGTCATGACGGCAGTCAGCGAGGCGTACGGAACGTTGTTGACGGTGTAGATCACCCGGAGAAGGATGTACGTAGTCCACGCGTAGACAATCTTCCCACCAGGGCTGAGTTGCGGCGTCGTGAATGTCAGGACACTGATGACCCCGAATGGCACCGCCGTCCACAGAAGCCAGGGACGGAACTTGCCCCATCTACTCTTGGTTCGATCGGCGATGATTCCCATTACCGGATTGAAGAAGGCGACGCCGAGTCCGACAACCAGGAAGAGGGTTCCGGCTTGTGCCGCGGTCAGACCGAACGTGTGCGTGTAGAAATCCAACTGCAAGGCCAGCATCGCCTGGAAAACGAAGTTAGCTGCCATGTCACCGAGAGCGTAGCCAGTCTTTTCACCAAAGGAGAGTTTCTGGATCATAGGTGCCTCGCTTATCTCGCAGCTGGGTTACTTCGTCACGGTCAGCGTGACTTTGCTCAGGTCTTCATCACGCGACGAATTGCCCACCATGATGAAGAATTCTCCCGGTTCGACGACGTACCTCATGTTTATGTCGTAGAAGACGAGCAAGTCGGGAGTGATTTCGAACGATATGGTCTTCTTCTCGCCGGGACGCAGAGTGACTTTCTGGAAGCCCTTAAGCTCTTTGACTGGGCGCGTGACCGAACTGACCGCATCACGAATGTACATCTGGACAACTTCCGCTCCTTCGCGCTTACCGGTGTTGCTCGCGTCGGCCAAGACTCGAGTCGAACCGGCGGTTCGAATCATTTTCTTCTCGAGGCGAACATTCTGAATAGCGAATGTCGTGTAGCTTAAGCCGAAACCAAAAGCGTAGAGCGGAGACACTTCGTCGAAGAGATATCCGCGCCGGGCCGACGGTTTGTAGTTGTAGAAAACGGGTAGGTGTCCCGCCGAACGTGGAATTGTGATCGGCAATTTACCACTCGGATTCGCATCGCCGAACAAAACATCGGCAACCGCATGTCCATTTTCCTGCCCGAGATACCAACATTCGAAGAGGACCGGGACATTTTGCACAAGATAGTTAATCGAATTCGGACGACCGTGATAAAGAAGAGCGATTACAGGTTTGCCTATCGCCAGCATCGCCTTAATCAGTTCTTCCTGCCTGCCGATCAAGTCGAGGCACGCGCGGTCGCCCATGTGGTTTAACATCCAGGCCTCGCGGGACGTCTGCTCGTTGCCGCCGACGGCAAGGATGATCACATCGGCTTGCTTGGCGACTTCGACAGCTTCCGCAATCTGCTTGCGGTCTTCTTCTGGATTGCTGGGAACAACCGCGTCCTGATTCCAGTTGCCGCCGATCGTGATCTTGCAGCCTTCGCTGTAGAGAACCTTTGCTCGATTTCCGACCCGAGCTTTGATCCCTTCAAGCACCGTAACTTCGTGTTTGGGGACGCCGCTGTAACCACCCAGCAGAGTCCGATTGGCGTTCGGGCCGATCACCGCAATCGTTTTGTACTTGTTTAGATCAAGCGGAGCAAGGTCTCCCTCATTCTTGAGCAACGTGATGACCTCGCATGCCGATTCGCGCGCGAGTCTGGCATGCTCCTCGCAACCGACGACACGATCTGCCACCTCAGGATCAACATACGGATCATCGAACAGACCAAGCTTGAACTTCCAGAGAAGCATTGGCTCGACCAATTCGTCGAGTTGTGACTCTTTGAGCACGCGCTTCTTCACCAGGTTTACGAGCTCCAGGTAGCAATCAGGATCTGGCAACTCGATATTGACGCCAGCTTCGACGGCCAGCTTGGTCGATTCCTTCTTGTCAGCTGCAACAAAGTGACCGTGTGTATCGGGACGGTAGCCAAGCTCCCAGATCGCGAAATAATCCGAGACGTAGTAGCCCTTGAAACCGAATTCCTCTTGAAGGGCGTCCCGCAGCAGCCATTTGTTGGCATGCGAGGGAACTCCATCCACTTCGTTGTAAGACGGCATGACACTGATGGCTCCGCCCTTCTGTAAAGCTTCCTTGAAGGTGAACAAGAATGTCTCGCGCAGTACGCGCATCGAAACGTTTGCCGGAGCGCAGTTCATGCCGGATTCGGGCTGTCCATGGCCGACACAGTGCTTCAAGGTTGCAATCATCCGGGTCTTGTCGCGGAACGTAGCGTCGCCCTGGAATCCGCGCACCGCAGCAATGCCCATGCGCGAAACTAGAAATGGGTCTTCTCCGTACGTCTCTTCCACGCGTCCCCACCGCGGATCGCGCGCAACATCCACGACAGGTGTGAGCGCCTGATGAGCGCCGCGTGAACGCGCCTCCAGCGCGGTAACAGTAAAGATCGTTTCAATCAGTTCCGGATTGAACGTTGATGCCAGCGCAATCGGTTGGGGGAAGCTGGTCCCATCGACCGCGGCGTGTCCGTGCAAGCATTCCTCGTGGAAAACAACCGGGATGCCCAATCGCGAATTCTCGAGAAAGAACTTCTGGATGGCGTTGGTGGTCTCCGCCATCCGTCGAGCATTTAGTCCTTTGCCCGCATCGCTGGGGCGTCCGACCTGACCAAGTCCATTGCCATTCTTGAAAAACTGCTTCGCTTTCGTGAGGTCAAAATTGCCGTCGGCATCGACCAGCGTCTGCGGCTTCTTTTGCCAGATGCACAACATTTGCGCCGCTTTCTCTTCCAGGGTCATGCGCGACAGAAGATCCTTTACGCGTTTCTCCGCAGAGAGGAGTGGATTGCGATACGGCAAAATGGATTTGGATTTACTGCGCTTCTTTACACCCGACAGTTTGATGCTGGTCCTTTTCATGCGTTGAGTGCGGGCCACGACATTTCCTCCCAAGGAGAAGCGTCTATAGTTTAGAACAACGTTATTGTTGAGGCATTTCGAACATTGATTCTGGGACACTACTTTAAAACAGGCAATATACTACGCCTTCGCAAATCTTACTTGTGATAAGCGTCACCCTTGCTGTGAGGGTTGAGGAGAAAGTGCGCCGTCACGCAGCTCGCTACCAAGGATGTTGCTCTTATAGGAGACTTCGACTGACAGGTGGGCACGTTTCCACTCCACCGCAATACACTATCCGATCGGGCGACTTTTAGAGGAAAGTCCGTTATGCAAAGGACGGTGGCAGTTTCGGAGGTCTTGCACCGTGTCGAATCGCATTGAGGACGGGCGCATACACTAATTCTGTTTGCGCTTCTACGGCACGCAGCATCAGTCCGCCGCGGCTCATGTCTCCGCGCCCAACAAATTCCACCGGAAACAGCAGACGCTCGCCGAAAATCTTAAGCAGAGGCTCGACATATTTAGGAGTCGCAATACTGCCGAGAAGAACGATCTCGCACGAGTTTTGTATCTGATCGACTAACAATCGGCAACTGAGATCGATCGGCGTGCGGTATCGATCATCGTCGGCATCAATCCTGCCCGCGGCCATTTCACGCACCTGCTCGCACCGAACGATCTCGTCCGGGCCCACCAGCCCCTTATTTGCGGTGATTACATACGAACCAAGAACCCCGGGCGGAGGCGCGGAAAACTTTCTCGCGTATGCGAGTTTGCCACGAAAATAGAGGCTGCTGAGGGAAGCAAATAACTCTCCTAGCGTCACACCATTCAGGCGCAACTGACGCGCGAGTTCTGACTGGGCATCGGCCTTCAGAACGTAACTGGCTCGCAGCCCGCCGAGATTTGCGGGAGAAAGCAAAAAGATTCTATTTCTGATTTTCACTGAAGGAGGCTAAAGGCAACTCTCTTATTCTACTCAACTGATGAATTCGGAGCTTTGAGTGTGGAGAAGAAAAGAGGTCAGAAATCGACCCTGTACAGACGCACCGTCTGGGCCGGAACTTCCGTTTTTATGTGCAACTTCTGCGCAGCTGTGGGGATATTCTGGCCTGTCATCACCTCTCGAATTCGAGATGCGGGCTTCTCAAGCTCACGACTGTACTCAACCTGCGCGCCTTTGTCGGAATGATTGAATAAGAAGACAAATCGGCCGTTGCCCGCCTGCATTTCGCGAAGTTCAAGTAGGGGAGGCGCGGTCAGATTGGGCTCAGATAGTCCTGCCCAATGACTAAGTAAACCAGCCAAAGGATGCTGTGTGACGGGGTGTTGGTAGTTTTGTTCTCCCGCAAAGCTTCCGAACAGAATGCCGACACCTTTGTTATATCGATTTTCGTAAGCGATGGGTGTTCCATCGCCTGCGAAGGCCACTGGCCGGACAGAGTTTTCTTTTATTTCAAACTGTTCCTGAAACCCCGTCGCCTTGAAATGTGAGTCGCCCCACTTCACCTCAAATTCTTTTCCCGGTAGCAGCTGTTTCTCACGAACGCCCAGCATCTTGTCCCAGCCGAATCCCGGAACCATGGGCTGGGCATGTCCCCTTTCATCCACCCAACCCGGGCGAGCTTCGACAAACAAATGTCCTCCGTCGGAAACGTAGCCTTTGAGAGTGTCGGCTTCTTCAGCAGTCATCATCAGGGGATACGGAACAATCACCAACTTGTAACGCTCAAGATTATCTTTCGCGAGTTCACGGGAACTCAGCACATCCACAGGGATGTTCCGCTCGAAAAACATGCGGTGATAGCCTGCCACAGCCTTGTGAATAGCCGTGCGGCTATCTTCCTCGTCGTAACCACCGAGCAGAGGAGTCAGCGGGCTAAAAATGATTGCGACCTCTGCCGGCTGCGGGCGAGACTGCAGCAGCAGATCTGCATTCTGCTGGATACGCTCAGCGACCTCGCCCGCGTGGCGGCTCCGGTCAGTCAGCGTACCGTCGAGGTTGATCATGCCGTAGCCGCCTGATTCGTATCCCGCGTTCATTGGGTAAAAAGCGTAGTAGTTGATGGCGCGCGCTCCGCGCGACACCATGCCCCAGGTCCACAGTTCCAGGTCATTCGATGTCACCGGCGTACCAATTACCGTGCCGTGCACACCGTAGCCGCTTTGTAATTCGCCAACATAGAATCCGCGCCCCCCGGTCATGCTGTTGGTAAGATCCATAGCCAGCACGCGGCGTTCGAGAGTCCAGTTGTATTCCGGGGCCGTCAATTTCGGATAAAAGCTCGTCCCAAAGAAATCGACCGAGTCTTTCATCACGTAATCATCGGTTGGGTCGTATGGATCGGCGAGCGTTCGTACTAACGGGGACGGGTTTGGCGCATGGCTAGTAGTCACATGCGCGGGATCAATTTCTTTCACGGCGTCATTGCGCATTTTCAAATCTTCGGCCAACTTATAACCGTAATACACCCTCCAATCCATAAAATCGGTATAGGTCAGGATGGTTCCGTACCGTGGCGGTTCGACCTGATTCCAATCTGTAAATGTGCGGTGCCAGGCTTCATTGAGCTGACCCAATGTTCCGTACTTATTCTTCAACCACGAACGGAAACGTTCCATGCTGCTCGGGCAATAGCAGAACATCGGCTCCGATTTGTAGCCGACGCGCGCCCAGTTGAGGGCAGCTGGCTCGCTCCACAAGTCCCATCCGTAGAAAGCTGGACTCGGAGCAACATGCCTCGCCACTTCTTGGAAGAATCCGAGTACAGCCTTCCGAACGCCGCGGTGATCGAAGCAGTATCCCGGGGCAGCCTGCGATGGAATCGGTTGTTCATCCTGCGCCGCGTAACGACCGTCCGGATACTTCTCGCCAACCCATTCCGGCGCTGAGTCCACATAAACCTGAACGATCACTCGCAAACCCACTTCGTCGGCTAGCCGTACCAGCAAATCGAGGTTTTCGAGATGATATTTCCCTTCCTCCGGCTCCCCAACGTTCCATTCCACCCAAGTTCGGACGGTATTGAAGCCGAGCCCTTTGATCTTGAGCAAATCCTCCTTCCAGGTTCGTGGCGAATCTTTGGTGATGGTCTCAAGCATCGGTGCGCGCGCTTTCCCGCCGCTATACCACACTGAGACGGGGAAAAAGAGGTCACTTCGATCTGGGTGATGCGCGGTTGGGGTGGATGAAGCTTGGTTTGGTAAATGATGTTCGGCAGAGACCGAAACGGTCCGAGTAAGACTAAACAGCAAGACAATACCGAGCAAACGCGAGGACTTCACAAGAAAGGGCTTCATCGTGATGTGAAGTGCAATTGTACTCGTCAGGATGCAAAGATCGCGCGATTTATGTCGCAAAGGCCATCGCGGGTTCAGCAGCCAAAACAAAACAACCGCCCGGGGCGATTCTCGGCAACATCTACTCCTTCATCTCACCATATTGAAAACGCGGCTTAAGATTTGCTCCAAACCGCTGCGCGATGGCCAGCGTGAGTGCCTGCGGCACCGCGACAGACGTGATTCCTTCCCACGGCTCCGGCACTGAAGCGATTCTGATCGGCAGGAGCCGCTCCGATGGCGCGCGTTCTTCGGTTTCTACGAGAATGACCTTCCCTCCTCGCTTCAGGCAGTCTTGCGCGAGAGTAACTCCCAAGTCAGCAGTCCGGCCCAGCGCGAAAATCATAGCTACGTGAGATCCGTTCACATCGAGGATGGGACCATGTCGGAAGCCTCCGCCGGAGTGCGGAGCGGCGCGGTTTCCCGTCATCTCACGGATACACAAAGCACCCATAATTGCACCGCCATAAGCTGCGCCGCGCCCTACGAGTTCGATGTTGGCCGCTCCCCGGCAAAATTCTTCCATCTCATTCTTGCGGCTGAACGCCGCTTCCAGAGATGAAGAAAACGAATGCAATACTTGCTGAACATCGTTCTGCCACACGCGCCCTAAGATGTGAGAGGCGAGCACGACACATGCGCCTGTCGCGTTCGTGTAGGTCTTGGTGGCATTTCCATACTCGGGTCCTGCCAGAATCGGCAGTCTGTGCGGCACCAAAGACCAACAGGCACTCTTTTCGTTGTTACAGAGCAAGCCGAGCGGCCTATTTGCTCCTTTGTGACATAGCTTCACCAGTTCGGCGCTTTCTCCGGACGTAGTCACAAGCAGAGAGAGCGCGGCCCGATCCCACGCTTCGGAATAATGTAGCCACTCGCTGGCGTCCACTGCGAACGACGATCGACCGTGCGACTGTAGATGCACAGTCCCCGTAATCGAACAACAATAGGAGGCTCCCATGCCAATGAAGAGAACTGGTCCCTGGGACCTCGCCACTGTAGCAAATTGGTTGAGTTCATCTCGGACGGCGGAATCTTGCTCGTAGGCGTGCAGCAACTGAGCCAGCCGTTCCGGTTGTTCCCGGCACTCCATCTCGTAGATCTCGACCATGCTCTTATCGAGAAGGTCGGCCGGAGGCTCGACCCCAGCAATCCACGGCGATCCTTTGGGTTGAGTTTCCGTCATCTGACCTCGGCTAGGCTCGTAAAGTTTTTAATGAATCATTATAAACTTCCAGATATGATTGGTGGACGAGGTGGATCCGTGCCTGATCTCGAGTCGCCCGTTTTGCCGCATGTGAATCGGGCCTTCGTCTTGCGCATCTCTTCCATCGCTGGTTTGGGCGGCATTCTCTATGGCTACGACATGGGCATCATCGCCGCAGCTGCAATTTTCGTCAAACGCAGCTTTGTTCTTTCAACCGTGGCCGAAGAGCTGGTGGTTAGTATTGTCACCGTCGGCGCGATGACCGGCGCTCTTATCGGGGGAGCGGTTGCAGACCGGATCGGCCGCCGCGCAACATTGATTTGGGCCGCCGGCATCTTCATCGTTGGTTCTCTGCTGGCGCCATTAGCGATGAACGTTACGGTGCTGGTGATTGCGCGCGCAATTATCGGACTTGGGGTCGGATTCAGCTCGGTCACGGCGCCCGTGTATGTCTCCGAATTGGCTCCCCCGCAGTCGCGCGGCATGCTTATTGGCTTGTATCAACTCGCATTGACCATCGGAATTGCTCTCGCCGATTGGGTGGGCTATGTCCTTGCGTCACAGCAGGCATGGAGGCTGATGTTTGGACTGGCTGTGGTGCCCACCGTCCTGTTTCTTGCTGTGATTCTCACTGTCCCAGAGAGTCCGCGGTGGCTATTCGCGCATTCGCGTGAACAAGACGCAGAGAGGGTACTCCTGAGCTATACCGATGCGATCGGGGCGAGGCAATTTCTTGGGGATATCAAGGACGGACTGAAAACACCGGTAGAGCAACGATGGAGCGCGTTGTGGACCCCGGCCGTGCGCGGATCTTTGTTTGTCGCAGTCGGCATGACGGTGCTGCAACAGGTCACTGGCATCAACACGATTATCTATTACGGTCCACAGATTTTCTCGCTCGCGGGAAGCGCATCACATTCAACTGCAATCCTTGCGACATTTGCTGTCGCGATTGTGAACGTCATTGGAACTATAGTTGGGATTATGTTGGTGGATAAGGTTGGACGCAAACCGCTGCTTTACTTCGGGGTGAGTGGCATGACGGTCGCCCTTTTCACCCTATCGTTCGCCTTCAGTCATAATGCCACTTTGGGCGCGTCGATGGGAACAGTTGCTATCGCTTGCCTCATGGTTTATATCGCTTGCTTCGCGTTCAGCCTTGGAGCAATCGCGTGGATTCTAGTGGCGGAAGTCTTTCCATTACGGGTTCGTGGGCGAGGGATGGCCGCAGGGACCATGGGCTCCGGCATCTCGAACTTTATCGTGTCCTTCACCTTCCTGTCTTTGATTGAGGCCATTGGCAGCGCGTGGACATTCGCCATCTATGGGGTGATGAGTATCGTCACGCTTTTGTTTGTTCGTTTTGTGGTCCCGGAAACGAGAGGGCGCGACTTGGAAAGCATAAGCCTGGTGAAGGAAAACGCGTAGGAGCGCGGCCAAAGTCCGGGGCAACAACTCTTTCACTCTACATCCGCTGCTTGGCGCGTTTTTCCGCAGTATCCAGGGCGAGCCGGATTGACCCCATGATCTGAGCATCTGTGCCCAGTGTGCTGATCACCAACTTAGGAGACACTGGCTCACTGTACTTGCTCAGTATGCGCTCGGTTGCCTCGCGCAGAGGCAAGCTCACGCCGACGCCTCCACCCAGCACAAAATAGGGACTGTTGAGCACGAGTGCAATGTTGTACACCGCATAGGCCAACAATTGCGCAGATCGATCGAGGACACTCCGCGCCACTGGATCGCCGGTACTAACAAGCTCGAAAATCTGCGTCGCGGTGAGGTTTTGTAATTTTCCATCTCGAGGGCGAAGTCTTTCCCACTCGCTCCGGATGCCTCCGCCGCCCAGCATGCTTTCAAGAGCGCCGGGTTCGGAAGACTTTGCCGGACTCTCACTCGTACCCGGAACATACATATAGCCGATCTCACCGGCTGTGAAGTTAGCGCCGTGAATCAGCTGTCCATTAGCGAAAATCCCCGCTGCGATTCCTGTTCCCAACGCCAGGAAGACGAAATCGTCCATTCCTCGAGCAGCGCCGATCCAGTGTTCACCCAAGGCCCCGATTCTTACATCATTCTCAATCGCCGCAGGAACTCCGAAAGCGGATTCCAGCAAACCTTGCAGCGGCACATTCTTCCAGCCGCGCAAAAAAGAGGTGGCCAATACGATCCCCGACTCGGAATCGGTAACGCCGGGGGCGCCGACTGCAACCGAACGCAGGGATCGGCCCGATGCAGCTGATTGTCCGAGCAAAACGTCGACGCCCTGCTCAATCTGAGCGATCACCATCTGCGGGGAAGAAGTTGCCTTGGTCGAGGCGCTCCACTTCCCCAGGACTTTGCCATGCGCGTCGGCTAGGGCAATCCGCAGATTGCTGCCACCGATGTCGACTCCGACAACCAGTCCGCTATCTCTATTACTCTTGCCACCGAGATTTGACTGGGCGCGACCGCGGCTGCGAGATGCCGTCTTCCCGCTAATGGTTCTTGCACCTATTCCTGCTGATCTTTTCTTCAAGGAGGTAGTCATTTAGTTGTGGCCGTCATTTCCGGGGAGTTCGTTGCTCGTTTAGTGTGTGGCCGATTGCGGCATCATCTCCAACGCCCACACGGCAGCGGGACGCATGTACATCGACGCGCGGAAATTCCCGTTGACGTCCCATGCTTCGGGCGTACGGAACCAATAGCCCTTGCTCTCATAGATCACATGATAGAGTCCCCACGCAGTGTGATAGGCCTCATCTTTCATTCCTTCACTGAGCAGCAGCGCCGCAAACCCCTCGGTCGTTCCTACCCAGACTTCGGGAGCTTGATCGTTAGTGAGCAGGATAGTTCCATCGGCGGACATCCCGTTCGCCGCGCCCATCTCTCCGCCACCAAATTTCATGACGTTGAATTCGAAGATTTTCTTGGCCGCCGACACTTGCATTTCGTGAGGCACAAGATCTCCCAGACCAGTGAGATTGGCATACCACTGTCCCGCCAGCTGATCCGCTTGAACGCCGTCGCGATCTTCGCCCTCCATGTCGTAGCGGAAGTATTTCCCGTTCCACAGCTTGCCGATGTAATTCTTCTGTGCCTTGAGGAACAGTTCGTGATACTCGAATTCGGTATTTTTATCTCCGAGAGCCTTCGCCATCTCCTCGGTAGCGCGCACCGCCGCGAGCCAGAGACCGCCACAGTAAGCGCTCACTCCTCGCACAACCCAGGAGTCGTAGGTTTGATCGGGGTAGCCGCTGTTTTCCGGAATTCCCGCACCGTGGTCGAATTGACGCAAATAGGTCATCGCGTCTTTTACGGCGGGGAACATCTCGCGCAGAAATACCCGGTCTTCCTTTCCGGAGAACACGTAGTCGCGATACACCATCAAAACAAATTTCGAATTCAAATCTTTCCAGTCATTCGTATCTTGCCAGCCGGGCTCGTTTACGGCAATGAATGGGTCGCCCTCAGGTACGCCAAGATCGTGAGGCACTGCTCCTTTCTTCTTTCGCATATGAAGGCTTGGTTCGTCCTGTTGCTGGGATTTCCATACCCACTGCCCTTTTTCAGGCCACTCCTTTGGAACGGTAGCGGCGAACTCGCGTAGAACCTCCTTGTCGATGTCAGGCCAGAACTTCAGCAGCGGCATGGAGGCGTAGAAGCGAACATCGAGAGTGCCGTAGTACGCGTAGTCAAAGCATTCGAGTAGAGCGAATGAAGGCGGATTCTTGCGATCAGAACCCGCAGGGCGCCCCCAGAACGTGCCTCCATCGGTCAGCACGTACAGCTCGTTGAAGAGCATGCCTCGATACCAGAGGGGCTTGCTTTCGTCATTAATATAAGGAGACTGCCACGCATCGATTGCATCGCTCCATTTTGTGGCGTTTTGCAGGCCGTCACGGGCGATCGCCCAGGCATTGTTCCCAGTGGCGCCGTAGAAGTCGGTATAGCGCCGGTTCCATTCGCGCCCTTCGCCGAATTGCACGACCGGGAAGTCCCATGAAATGACCATCGGAATGACTTTCTTTTCTCCCGGCTGCAGAGTGAATCGGACCGCAATGGCGCCTGCAAGCTTTTCTCCATCGCTCACCCATGACGTGCCGTTGTTCGCGAGGCGACCGTCTTTCGCGAAGCGGCTCCAGATAGTCTTTCCATCGCCATCTGCAGCAAATGAGACGTGGTAACTGACTTCCACTCCGGGCGATTCGATGGCAGCGATCGCGAATTGTCCATCAGCCTCGCGCGGTGTTGATCCAGCGCGATTGCGGTCAAACACAATCCCCTTCATCTGCCCCGAAGCTAGTTTTTCGCTCACGAAGTCATTGTGATTCCCCTGATTCGGCGCACCTTGGAAATCGCGGGTGAAGGTACGAAACCAACCCACCATGTTTGTCCAGGAAAGCAGAACAGATACTGTGACGGTCTCGTTGGTCGGATTCTCAGCCTGCCACCGGTAAACGGCGATGGGATAGCTTGACTCCCGGTAGTTGTCCGGCAGAACCGGCGAGAATTGTTCCAGCACCACATGCGCAGGAAACTGCTCCCATTTGTAGTCGTACCAGGATTTCGGATAGAGCGCGGCGTATTCCCCGGCGCCCACGGGATAATCCCACTGCCAACTTGCGAGCGTTTTGTCCAACGGATGATCCGTCATCAGGACACGAACCGTTCCTTGCGCTGCACCATCGACCTGCTGAAACATCGCGAACTGATTCGAATAGACGGGAACGTACTTGTGAACGCCAGCCTTGATATGCCATCGAGCAAAGTCGCCTCGATAGCTTCTTGAAAAGGTTCCCGACCCGAATCCACCGACCGGAGCACCTTGCCAATAGCCATCGTCGATATTGCCCTGAACGCGTGTCACTCCCGGGTTTTCAAGTGGAAGCCCAAGCGGACGGCGCCATGCGGCCTTTGGAATATCGTCGCCAGCCCAGGACTGCGAAGTGATACCAAGAATAATTCCAATAAACAACACACAGGAAATACGCTTCATTTCAGTTGATCTCCGAAGACAGCACTGCGATCACGCGGAGCCTACCTCGGAAAAACCGGAGCCTCCGCATCAGCGTTCCAGCCAATACTTGTTAAAGCCTTCGTAATCGGAAGGCATATTTGCCAGGATGGTCCGGCGCAATTCCAAAATGTCGACAGAGCCTTGTTTCTGGTACAAAACTTTTCCGTCGGGAGCAATCAAAACCGTATAGGGGACCGCCGACTCCCACTTCGGATCAAAGGCAGCTTGCAGTGCAGCCGTGTCACTGGAGTCAAATAGCAGATTGCGGCTCGTCGCATGAAACTTCTGAAGCAGCCGCATCACCGAATCTTTCTCGTCGGGCATGTTGGCCGCAACCGTGACGAGTTCGAAATTGCGCACGCTATACATCCGGTAGGTGTCTTCCATGTCTGGAAATTCGTGGATGCAGGAACCGCACCACGTTGCCCAAAAACTCACCAGCATCATTTTCTTATCCGGATTGCTCCGTAGCTTTTTCAAATCCGCCGCCGAAGCCATCTCCAATTGCACTGGCTGTGATTCAATCTTGCGCAGTGCTTCGACTTGAGCCGCATGCTTTTCTTTCCATTTCGTGGAACAACCGAAGACCCCGGTATGTTTGACCTCCACTTCGCGGTTCGCCAGGATGGCGTCGATGGCATCGCGCACTTCATGCGTCTTCACCAGTTCCGCTCGATAGCTGTTGTTCACGCGCCCTTCATAGCGAAGATGGCGGCTGCTATCGAAGACAAAAGCATGAGGAGTCGCTTGCGGCCCATACGCCTCTGTCACCGACTGCGTTTCTCCGTCGTAAAGATACGGATACGTCAGATGTTTGTACTGGGCCCGTATCTTCATCTCCTCCAGACTGTCGCTAATGTCCGAGGAATCGAGCTCGTCAATCGTGATCGCCTTTGGATCGTTCGGTTCAATGGCAACGACGCTCACGCCACGGTCCTTGTAGTCGGCGGCCAATTGCGCCACACGCGTTTCGTACATCTGTGCGATGGGGCAATGATTGCAGATGAAGACCACAACCAGAACCTTGCTGGCAGAGTAATCGGAGAGCTTATGGATCGCCCCATCGACACCGGGCAGTTCGAAATTCGGCGCGGGAGACCCGATCGGCAAGATAGGATGAGCTTGCTGGGCCCATGCGGCTAGCGAAAGCGTAATGACCGCGCCGAGTCTCCACAAATTCCGCGCTTCCAGTATTTTCAAAAACTTCCTCCTGCTCGGCGTTTAGCGTTCGGCTTTCGGAATCGAAGGTGACGACGTTGTCAATGTTGTGCCATCGATCAGAGTCAGATCTCCATCGAGGCTGAGCGCAACAGCAATATGACTCCTGTTGTTGACTGCGATCGCAAATGGCGCTTTCCCCGTTTTGACGGTTCCCAGCACTGAATCGTTCGTTCCATCGATAATTGTCACAGTGCTCTCGTGCATACTCGCGACAAAGACCCTATGATTAGTCGAATCGACCGCAATGGCCTGCGGCTTCGAAGCGACCTTCACCGTACCAATGACGGAGTCACTGATCCCATCGATCACCGTGATGTCGCTGCTGCCAAAATTCGCAACGAAGGCTTTGCCTGAACTGTCGTCCACGGCAACCGCGCACGGGATCGCTCCCATTTTTACTACTTTGGCGGCATGCGAACTCCCGTCGATGATCGTTACGTTTGAATTGCCCACACTTACGGAGTAAACCTTCTTGGTCGCCGAGCTCGCTGCCATCGCCCACATGTGATTCGGCGCCTCGATCTTCGAGCTGTGGCCACTTGCGGTATCGAACACGATTACATTCAGAGCTTCATAACTCGTCATGTATGTGCCGTAGCCGAGAGACTCAGCAGCAACGGCATCGCCAACGCCCGCTTTGACCGTGGCTGGAACATTTGTTTTGCCGTCGATGACGACCGTGACATCACTGAACGTGCGCGAAACATAAATTCTGTTCGACGCACGATTGACGGTGATCGTGTACGGCAGATCGCCTACCGGAACAGTCGCAACTACCTTGTCCGTATCTCCGTCAATCACAGTAACGCTGCCGCTTCCCGAATTCGTTACATAGATGCGATTGGTGTCGGGATTGATCGCGATCGATACAGGCTCTTTTCCTACCCGCGTGCGCGTCAACAAATGCCCGTTACCGTCGAGCACGGTCACGGTATCCCTCAGAGTGTTCACGGCGTAGAACTTTCCGGTTTCGGGGTTAACCACAATGCCGTGCGCACTGACACGGATACTATTCCCCTCCGCGTCCGATCTCCGCATCTTGTCGGATGTTCTTTGCGTCTCACTCTGAGCCGCTTGTGATGCGCCCATTCCCAGCCAGTTCACAGCGTTGTCGATCAGCCGGTTCTGGATGGGGCTGGTGAAAATCTTGTCGCCATGGCCCATATTCATGTACAGCATTCTGTATTTCGTGTTCGTCCAGACAGCCGGCAAATCGCCGCTGGTCAGAATATCTTTAAATCCGATCGGATAATTCGATGGATCCAACGTTGCGAGTATTCGGACATTTCTGTTGTCGCGGGGATTCGGTTTCCAGATGTACCACTCGTTCGACGGCGATTCGAAGTCACTGCCAATTCCCGACATCACAAGATGAACCTGATCGTCGACGCCGATTGTCGCCGGCAACGGAGGCCAGCTATTCATGGAAAAGACGGCGCCGCCGAGGAAATCTACGTACCACGGCCAATTCGTGTCTTTGTCGTTGTAGGCCGCTGCATGAAAACCGAGCCACGCTCCACCCTGCTCGATGTAGCGTTCAAATGCTTTCCGCTGCTCTGCTTTCGAGGGCGACTCATTGAGCCAAACAACAAGTTGGTAGTTTTTTAAGCGCTCGTCATTCAGATCTTCCCATTTGCTGGTCGCTTCGAAGGTAAAGTGCTCATTCGCAGCCCGATCACTCAGGAACTTCACTGCATCATGCGCAAACTGTACATGATCCGGCTCCGTGGTGTCCGAATAAAATGCCAGCACTTTGAATCGGCTTTGCTGTGCAAACAATGCCGGGGAAGCAAATACGACTAACGTACCCACAAGTAGAAACCAGTGCCGGGGTCTCATTGGTGCGCCGCCCACAAAATGGCGTTATGAAAGATCGTGGTAAAGGCTGAATTCTGAAAGAGCTCAGGATGATGGCCCATAAAGATGTACACATTCCGGGCCTTCATGTGCTCATTGGACCAGATCACGGGGTGATCTCCGCCCATTTTCGTGCGTGTATCCGGGGAATAGGTGGATTCATCGACATGGGCCAGGACGTGAACATTCGGACGCGGTGATTTGTCCCACGTGTACCACTCCTCGTTTTCTATGACGAATGAAGGCGGTACGTCCTTCATTACCGGATGGGATTTGTCTTCCACGATCACGCTCGCGGTTGCGAATTTCGGAATGTAATCGGTGAAGCGAATTCCACCCATGAATTGTGAAAACCACGGCCACATAGGATATCCATCGAATTCACCGAGTAGTGCAGCGTGGTGAAATCCGATCCATCCGCCCCGTCCTTCTTCGATGTATTTGGTGAATGACGCAACTGCTTGTGGCTTCCATGCGTATGGCGGATAGTCCAACTGTATGAAGAGTTGGTAATGCGACAAGAATGCTTCATCAATCTTGTCGGTATTTTCGATGTAATCGATGGAAAAATTATTCTCGAGCGCTTGCTTTTGTAGCCAGACTTTTGCCGCGTCCACAAAAGGCCGGTGAATACTCTTCACCTCGGCGAGTGCAATAACGTGAAACTTTGGCGAGGCGCTTTGGGGTGCTTTCTCACCTGCGAATGCCATCAATGAGATCGCGATGACGCTTAAGCAAGCCAAAGTTAGACAACAGCGGAGGATTCGCGATGAGTGCACGGGCACCATCCTGGAACTGGGAATTTATGTCACCACTTCGACATTAATGAGCGCCTACGAGAGCTTCGTGACGGGCCATAAACATTGTAAGCCAAACATTGTTAATAATCATTAGAATGTTTTTAGCCGAGCGCCCAAGACCTTCAGTACTTGAATCGCGGATCGCACTCGCAGAACTAATCAATTACGATGTGCATTGCCAGCTTTGCTCTGCTGGCAGGAATGCTTACGGTGATCTTTCCGTGACAGGAAAACCCATCTCGCCTGGCCGGCCTCCGCTGATCCGGCAAACGAATGCGGAAATTCTGCTCCGGCTTCTTCGGGAAGCGGGGCCGTGCTCAAAAGCGGACCTGGTTCGAGCATCCGGCCTGAGCGCGCCTTCGGTCACGAATGTGATCGGCACACTCACTTCGGCGGGGTTAGTCGAAATGCTTGGGGAGGGAGATTCAACCGGCGGCCGTCCTCCAGACATCCTGAGTTTCAACGCTCACCGAGGGTGTATCGCCGGAGTGGAAATCACTCGCGACGCCATTCGGATGATGCTTGCCGATTTGAACGGAGACGAATTCACTCAATCTGATATCGCCATCAGGAAGTCGAGGAGCACCCCGGCGGAAATCTGCCGCCAGATCGGGGAGGAATTATTACGATTGCTCCGGGGAAGAAAGCTGGCGCGGAACCGTCTGTTGCGCCTTACGGTGGGCGTGCCCGCGATTGTGAACGTAGATGAAGGAACCGTTCTGGCTTTCACCGCCTTGCGGGATTGGCGCAATGTGCCGCTCGGCAGCATGCTTTCACGCGAACTCCACTGCGCCGTCCTGATAGACAACGATACGAACCTCGCCGCGGCCGGCGAACTTCACTCTGGAGCGGCGAAGGGTGAGGAGAACTTTGTTTTTATTACCATTGGCGAAGGAGTAGGCGCCGGCATTTTTCTCAACGGAAGCATCTATCGTGGATCTCAGTGGTCAGCCGGGGAGATCGGCTACTTACGTGTTCCCAGCATCTCCAGAGAACATCCGGCGATTCACAAATACGGCGAACTCGAGACGGCCCTTTCCACTTCAGGCATTCTTAAAGCTTGGCATTCCAACCTATCGAATTCAAAGGTCCACCAAGACATCAAGAGCGTATCTGATGTTTGGGATCTCGCGGCTGCTGGAAGCGCTAGAGCAAAGCGAATCCTGCAGCAGAGAGCCACGATTCTGGCGGATGTGATTCTGGATCTTGCTCTCGTCCTCAATCCCAATCTCATTCTGTTAGGCGGAGAGGTGGGAAACCATCCGGTTTTGTTGAACAAAGTCAATCAGTTACTTGAAGGTAGCGAGTTTGCGATCGTACGAGTCGCTCCAGGAGCGTTGGGGACCTCAGCCGTTTTGAGAGGCGCGATTTCAATTGCAGTCGAGCCGGCCATCCTCAGCCTGTTGCGGTCTGCCGGACGGCAGCCTATCTAAAGTTCTCCACCATCATAAGATTTGATTCTTCGAACTCATCCTGCGTGTAGATCAGAGACTTGCCATCGCTTGATACGCTTAGCCCCCATCCTGGCTTTCTCTCCAATGTCAGCACCGGGTGCGTTTTGCCCGAAGCAAAATCGAGGAACTGTATCGTGGGATGCGAAAACTTGGCAAATGCGAAGAAGTAGATCCCTTGTGAGGTCAGGGCCCAATCAGGCCAGCCATCTCCGCCAACGTCCAGCACTTGTTCCTCATCGCGTCTTTCAATCGTCATTCGCCACACTCCACCCTGCTCGAATTTGGAGTAATAAAGGTAGCGGCCGTCAGCCGACTCCACGGCAGAGATTCCACCATGCCGCGTAATTTGCACCGCGGTACCACCTTGCATAGGTAGTTTCCAGATCTGGAAAGCTTCGGTACCCCTCTTCGAAGCGAAATACAGCCATTTTCCATCACGGGACCAACTCGGCGATAAATTGTCTGCCCCAGGAATGGTCGGCAGCAGATGAGGAATTCCACCGGGCACTTCGACGACATAAATCTCGCTGTGCTCGTTCGGATGAAATTCGAAGGCGATGTAGCGCCCGTTTGGAGACCAACGGGCGCGACCGGCAGTTCCATGCAGAGACGTAATCTGCGAGCAATCACTCTTCTCGAGGTTGCACGTCCACAGATCCCAAAAGCCTAGCCGGTTCGATTCGAAGGCCACCTGCTTGCCGTCCGGAGATAGTTCCGGACGCATCTTGTCTCCCTTTTCAGATACGATTGGGAGCGGTTTTTCATGATGGGTTGCATCCCGCAGGTTAAGGCGCCAGATGTTTGACTTGAAGTCTCCCTGCTCATAAACGAGAGCGTTCTTTCCGTTTGTCGGGATCGAGGGCCACATCGCTTCACCGACCGGTCCGGCCACTGGGATTGGAATGCAACCGATCGCAGAGACCCTCCACAAACCCGTGGCAACACCGCGATCGGACGAGAAGATGATTTCGCGGCTGTCAGCGGTCCACGCTGGCGATCCCATGATTGGGCGATTGTCAAATGTGAGACGCTTGGGGTTGCCGCCGTCGAGAGACATCACGTAAATGTCATTGCTAACTCCAGCGATGGTAGAACGGATGAAGGCCAAACGTTTACCGTCGGGAGAAAACGTCGGCGACCGATCGAGATAGCCTGGCGGCGGCGATGTAACTTCATGGGCTCTGTAGTCCGCGAGGGACAGAAATGAGATCGAGGAACGGGTTCGATCTCCCGAAGGACTCGCAACGAAGGCAACATGTTTCCCGTCCGGCGACCAAGACAACCCTCCGCCCATCGTATCCGGGCCACGATACAAACGATGCTCGGTGCCTCCCAGAGCAGAGATCGTCAGAATCGAATGAACATGATCCGCATAACGGCTGAAAGCAATCTGTTGGCTGTCGGGGGACCAGGTGGGACAGCAGTCGTCCGGATCGGTAGTAAGTTGAACTGTCTTTTCACCCCCAACGACTGCTGTGTAAATGCCGGTTTTGCCTTTGCCATCGCTCTGGCGGAATGCGACCAGCATGCCGTTGGGGGAAAACGCAGGCGTCGCCTGGAACCCGTGCAGGGCCATCAGCGGAACGACTTCGATCTTTCCTTGTGCGGGAGCGGCGGTCTTCGGATAAATCAGCGCTGCCACCACGGCGCAAACCAGACCCAGACTAAGGCTGACGAACAGCCTTGCCTTTTGCGGCTTTCGGCTCGCAATGACGGCATCTCGATTTTCTGTCTCTCCATTTGCCCCTTCCTCCGCCTGACTTGTCGTCTCTAGCGGAGCAACAAATCGGTAGCCACGCTTGGCAACGGTTTCGACAAAACGTGGCTTGTCCGCGGAGTCGCCTAAGGCTTCCCGCAATCGCGCGACTGCGCTGTTCAATCCATGATCGAAATCCACAAACGTGTCGGCAGGCCAAAGTCGCTCGCGGAACTCTTCGCGCGTGACTACTTGCCCTGCCCGTTGAATCAAAAAAGACAAAACACGAAACGGTTGTTCTTGAACTTTGACTCTCCGGCCCTCTTTTCGCAGTTCGCCTGCGTGAAGGTCAATTACGAAGACGCCAAACCGAACGGTCGGGGGGAACTGAGAATCGGGCACCGTACTCACCTCTGTCTTGGACGTTAGTTCATCGCCGATGTTAGTGAGCTCTTCGCAACGTACCTAAATAACGCGTGAGACGCGGCGTATGTTGCGTCTGCTCATTGTGTTATCTCGTGATTCAGCCGTGCGGATCTCGTGTATCCCCGTTCCGCTGTGCAAAACGTCGATTGTCCACATGACCCTGCGAAGTCGGAATTGCAAACCGGCCAAGCAGGGTTCTCCCTGAGAAACACAAGGGGAGATATTTCGAAGACAGAGGGACATACGATGAATTCGAGAACGCTGCTAGCGATTACGTTATTGCCATCACTTTCGTTCTATCTTTCGGCCACGACGACAAGCTCCCAGCATCAGATGAGCTCAAACGCCAACTCCAGGAGAGCTGAACAGGATCTTGCAACGCTGGAACAACAAGCCAGAGGAGGAGACGCGAAAGCACAATACGAACTGGGCCGGTCGTACCTGACAGGCAGCGGGGTCCCCAAGGACTATGAAGAGGCTTTGAAGTGGTTTAAGGAGGCCGGCGAAATGGGATCTTCAGACGCACAATTTGTGCTGGGTTACATGTATGAACGAGGCTTAGGAGTGAAGAGGGACTATGGACAGGCATTCCTTTACTACAGCGGGGCAGCAAACCATGGCCATCCCACGGCACAAAACAATCTTGGCTCGATGTACCAGAGGGGCGACGGAGTCAGGAAGGATCTTCATCAGGCCGCTGCGTGGTACCAGAAAGCGGCCGACCAAGGAGAACCCACTGCGCAATGCAATCTCGCATCAATGTATCTGCTAGGCAAGGGTACATCGAAAAGCCCTCAGCAAGCCTCGATCTGGTTTCGAGCGGCCGCAGAATCGGGATACGCTCCCGCCCAACAAAACCTTGCCTGGATGTATTACACGGGAACCGGCCTGGCCAAGGACAACGAACAAGCAGCGCGATGGGTGCGAAAGGCGGCCGAACAGGGTTACGCGTCCGCTCAACTCGATCTCGGATATCTCTACGAGCAGGGGAAGGGCGTTTCTCTCGATTACACCGCCGCGTTCACGTGGTACAAGGCTGCGGCAGATCGAGGGGAGAAAAGAGCTGAGGAGCAGTTGAGGAAACTTTCGGGGCTTTTGACTGCAGATCAGGTTCAAAGAGCCAACACCGCTGCGGCTAAGCTGGCCGATACGCTTCCCAAGTCCGATCTCGGAAACGGTATGGCCTCGGTAGGCGGGCTTTTTCCACGGCACTGAGGCTTCGCCTTGCCTTGTCTTGCGAGTGTCGCTTGGCGTGCGACATTGGTAGAATTCTGATTACTGCAGACCTCGCACACGTGGCGTAGCTCGTATCCATGCGTTATCTCTTCTTCACTCTTGCTCTCGGATTGGGTGCGCTAAGTTTAGGCAGCGCTCCCAATCCGCCGGCGATCCGGTTCGAAAACATTGCTGCCAAAGCGGGTGTCAACTTCATCACGCGGAACTCGCCGACACCGAATAAGAATCAGATCGAAACCATGGTCGCTGGTGTTGCTCTGCTTGACTATGACGGAGACGGTTGGCTCGACATTTATCTGGTGAACGGAGCAGCAATTCCCTCTTTGCAGAAAGAGTCTCCGGAATACTGGAATCGGCTTTACCACAACAATCACGATGGCACGTTCACCGATGTCACCGAGCGGGCTGGAGTCGCAGGAGCTGGTTATGGCATGGGCGTCGCAGTGGGCGACTATGACAATGACGGTCGTCCGGACATCTTTTTAGCCAATGTTACTGGCAATCAGCTTTTCCATAACAACGGCGATGGAACGTTCACCGATGTGACTGCAAAAGCGGGACTCGCTGGCGCCGAGATGAATGGGAAGAAGATGTGGTCTGTCGGCGGAGGCTGGTTCGACTACAACAATGACGGCAAGCTGGACTTGTTTGTGGTGAACTACTGCGTTTGGGAAGTCAACAAAGATCCCTTCTGTCATGTTAAGAGCGGAGTTCGCGGCTATTGCCATCCGAAGGTTTACGCTTCTCTGCATGACAGTCTTTACCGCAACAATGGAGACGGCACGTTTACCGACGTCTCGCAAGACACCGGGATTTCATCGCGCATGGGGAAAGGGATGAGCGTGTCATTCGCTGACTACGACGGTGATGGGTTCCTTGACGCGTTCGTCGCAAACGATACGACTCCGGGATTCCTCTTCCACAATTTAAGTGGAAAGAAGTTTGAAGAGGTCGGCACGCAAGCCGGAGTCGCTTACGCTCCCGACGGCGTGGCTTTATCAGGAATGGGATCCGATTTCCAGGACGTGAACAACGATGGACGGCCTGACATTTGGTATACCGCTGTGGAACACGAGTCGTTTCCTTTGCTGATCAATCAAGGCAACGGCGAATTCGACGACGTCACGCAGGCGAGCGGACTGCAAGCCACGAACGAAATGTCAGGCTGGGGAAACGGCATTTTTGATTTTGACAATGACGGATGGAAAGACCTGTTCGTCGCACGCGCCAATGTGCTCGATAACATCAGCGAACTCGGCCGTCGCAAATACCCCGAACCGAATTCCCTTTTTCGCAACCTTGGTAACGGGAAGTTTGCGGAAGTTGGTCCTTCAGCAGGACCGCATTTTCAGGAAGAGGCTGTACATCGCGGCGTCGCTTTTGGAGATCTCTTTAACGATGGTCGAATTGACGCGGTGGTCACAGTTCTTGGAGGGCCAGTTGAGATTCTTCGTAACGTCTCTGAAACCGGCAATCACTGGATTTTGCTTAAGCTGGTGGGAACGAAAAGCAATCGCATGGGCATTGGCGCGCAAATTCACATCACAACCGAAGATGGCGCTTCGCAATGGAACGAAGTGACGACAGCAGTTGGATACGCTTCATCGAGCGATAGTCGCGTGCACTTCGGCCTTGGCAAGAATCGAGTAGTTAAGAATGTGGAGATTCGATGGCCAAGCGGCATCAAACAAACCTTGCACGATGTCGCTGCGGATCAGATTCTGACGGTGGAAGAGCCCAAGAACTGAATGCGCTCATCGGGATGCTTCGGCTGCGCGTGACTGCTTCGCTCCTCACGCTCCGCTCAACATGACAAAGCGTCAGCATTCAGGCGACTTTCGGAGTTCAGTTCCATTTCGGAACCTATTACTAATTGGTAACTATCCCCCCCCTCCCCCTTGAATCTCTGGCATCAAGGAGTTAGGGGAAAATCTCGAATTAATCTATGGGCACAATCAGTTACGGGTAAAATCTTGATTTCAAAGACCTTTGGTTCGTGATAATCGGCGAGAGCTACGCTCGCGCGTACGCGAATATTGGAACAAATTGCGGACTGTGCGCAAGGTCAGATGTCACAAGGCGGAAGCGATTGGCTGTGGAAAAGTCATGAAGCCGACTCTAAGCTCCACGGTTTCAATGGGATTCATTCAAAAGTTTGGCTTGAATACTTTATTGGATTTCCGCCAACTCATCGAGAGAATGCCTGTTTGCGCCGTAGTGAGTGAAGATCGTGGGGATGGTTCGACTACGCCGCGACTTTCGCTACGCTCGGTCTCGGCTTCGCTCCGCATGACAATACTGCTCGTGTCGCACGCCTGAAATTGCCAAATGGTTTCTCTAGTCCGGTTTTGCGGTTCCCTCACCGGCAATGAGTTTCTCGTGAATCGCAAACTCTTTCTGCGCTTCATCTTTGTGGCCGGATCTTTGAAGTGCGGTGCCTAGCGAGTTGTGGACTTCCGGGTTTTGGGGCATAAAGCGTTCCGCCGTCTGCAAGGGTGCAATTGCCTCCTCGTATTTCTTCTGATTCACGAGGCAATAACCCAAGCCGAGGTAAGCCTCCCCCAAATCAGGGTCAGCCTTGAGCGCCTGCTTATAACGCGAGATCGCTTCATCCCACTTTTGGTCACGCCGGTCAAGCTCTCCCAAAATATAGATGGCTCCGGCGTTGTTGGGGTCGAGTTGAATCTCTTTCAGGAGTTCCTGCCTGGCGCGTTCTGTCGCGTCAGGCCCCGCGTCGGGGCGCGAGAGAAGGAGTCTTGCGAACAAGAAGTGGATGCCGGGGGCGTTCGGGTCCTTCTTAATCATCCACTCGTATTCGGCCTGCGCGGGCTCCCACTTCCCTTGCATTTCCAGAGCCTCTGCGTTGAGCTTGTGAGCGGCAAATGAATCTGGAGCTGTCCGTCCAAGATCTTGCGCCGTTCGTGTTGAGAGATCGGAATATGCGTGCGTTACGACGAAAAGAACGTCGGGGTCCAGCGGGAATTGTTTATGCAAGAAACGGAGGAAGTCCAGCGTTGAATCGCGATCATCCAAAGCCAGAGAACACCTCACTCCCACGACGCCGACCTCTTTCTTGTCGACGGAGGCGCCCTGGCTAGTAAGGGCGCGTTTGAGCGCGGAGATGGTCTCCCGGCAGTGTCCTTGTTCGGCGAGGCTCAGAGCCTTTTCTGGAGTTAATGCTGACTGGGGCGCAGCGCTCTTCGTTTGCTGACCCAATAAGAGCGAAGCGGAGGTCAAAAAGCTGGCGAACAACAAGATGAAGGCTGTTTTGCTATGAGATGAGCACATCTTGGATGGAGCTTGCCAGGATTCCCTTCTCGAAAATTCGCGCACAAAGAAAATGATGCAGGCGCGGTAAGCGCCTGCATCATCATTATACGTTTCCCGAACTTCAATAGTAGAGCTTCAACGCCAGCTGAATGTTGCGTGGCGGTTGAGCGCTGGTGATCTGTCCCATGGCCGGGCCAATACCCATATTGGGGGCGTTGTACTGCACGTGGTTGAAGGCGTTGACGAAGTCGGTTCGGAACTGCAACCGGAACCGTTCGGTAATCGGGAAGTCCTTGTGCAGACTCAGATCGACGTCGCTGTAGTGCGGCGAACGGAGATCGGCAAGTTGCGGCGAGCAATTGCCGAACGTTCCGGCCGCGGGTTGTGTGATTTGCCCGTCATTGACGAACCATTGACGGCCAGTCCCTTCGATGAAGGTGTTGCTAATGGAGGGGACGCCGCTGCAGTCCGGTCGAATACCGCGGCTATAGGTACCAGATTGATCCTGCGCTCCCTGTGGCGGCAGTGGCCATCCGGTACGGAAGGAAACGATTGGGCTGACCTGCCATCCGCCGATGACCCCGTTGACCACGGCATTCACGTTCTTGCCGAACATGCCTTTGCGGCCAAAAGGAAGGTCATAGATGGCATAGGCCGAAACCACGTGAGTCGCGTCGTAGTAACACGGAGCATACTCAGCTTTCTGGTCGTAGACGTTCTGCCAGTACGCGGAGGCGCTGAGTGCGTTGTTCCACGCTCCGTAATAACCGGTACTGTCCGACATGCACCGAGAGAGGGTGTACGCCACCTGATATTGCAGTCCGTGGCTCGCCTGCTTCTGGAACACAGCCTGCATTGAGTTATATCTCATCGTGCCGTTGGACTTCGTGCCCGAAACCTCGGCGCCCGGAGTATCAGAGGTCGGAGTGCCTCCGCCGAGGACGCTGTACAGTCCGGGGTTAGCGGCGAAATACGTGCTGGGCGCTGTGGCACCACCGGGAAGCAGCACTCTCTGCGCGTAGTCGAAGGGCACCATCAAATGAGTTCCCCTCTGTCCTACGTATCCAACCTGAAGCGTGGTGGTGTTTGAGAACTGGTGCTGGACGGTGACGTTCCACTGATCAGCGATCGCGGGCTGAACCTTCGGATCCCAGACTCGGAGGAAAGCTCCGGAGTAGCAAGCATACTCCGGTGCCGCACAGGAGGCAGAGGTTCCGCTCCCGACAATACCATCAGTGGAGGTGGTCGGAGGAAGGAACTTACCCGAAGCAGTGGTTGAATTGATTTCCGCCGGAGTGAATGGCGGATTCAACGTCAGGCGGAGGTTTGTGCCGGTTCCCTCCAGATAGGAAGAGATGGTGAAGGCACCGCGGATGACGGTGTGGTCACCGAGAGCCGCGGGAGTCCATGCGAAACCAACGCGAGGTTGGAAATCTTTGCCTCCCCATGTTCCGTCATATAAACCGCGGCTGGCCCCGCCTTGACCGGCGAGGTCAATGTTCCCGGTGGCAATGTTGTAGTTCGCCTGCTCATTGTTGGCCTCTACCCAAGGGCTATGCGCATCGTAGCGCAAGCCGAGGTTTAGAGTAAGGCGATCGGTGAAGCGCCATGTGTCCTGGGCATAGAAGCCGAACACATTGCTGGCCTGCTGCCAGGTCTTTCCGGTGCTGACGCCGCGGCCGTAAGAGTCGTTCAGGCCGAGCACAAAGTCGGCACCACCGTCGCCACCCGTACCTGCAATCCCAGAACTGGTGAATTGCCCGTTAAAGTCGAGGAAACCCAGTTGACCGTTGTTTCCCGCGTAGAATGTCTTAATGATCTGACGCCAGTATTGGCCGCCAAACTTGAAGTTGTGCCGGCCGTGTGTCCAACTCACAGCATCTTCAACCTGCCACACGTGGTCATCAAAGTTCTCAGTGCTCTCTGTGGTGCCCAGGTTGTTAACAAGAGTGTTGTGGAAGTTGAGCGCGAGCAATCCATCAAGGCTTCCGGGGTTGCCATTGCCGATGCCCAGCGTGTTACCGAACTGACCTACGCCGGATGCCCAGCTTGTCCCATTGTTCACCGTGACATGGCTCCAACCGAAGCGGGCATCATTCACCAGGTTGTTTCCAATCGTGCGACTCCAGTCACCGACGGTGTTGTAAATCGGCGTCGACGAGATACCGTTTGACAAGAGGTCCTGGGAGTTGTTCGATGGATTGTTTTGATAAGCCCGGGTGAAGCGGTACGAGATATTGTCCTTCTGCGTGGCTCTAAAATCGATCTTCAGATCGCCTTGATCAACATTCTGGGCAGAGTTAACGACATTCACCGCGTTGTTTTGGAGTCCAGTCCCTACCGCGGAAGGATACAGCGACGAAGCAAATAGTGCGGTCGCTACTGGGCTGATCATTGCTGCCGGAATCTGGTTATTGGGAAAGAGATTTGTACTTCGATTCGGAGCTAAGGGCGAGGTGGGCGTACAAGGCTGTGTGAATGATGCACAAGGATTGTACAGTTGCACACCAGTTCCTCCGGTGCAGGCGCCTCCGACTCCGGTGAAACTGCCGCCCCGAGTCGAATCCGTGCAGAGTCCGGAAAAATCGCCCAAACGCTCCGCAGCGGTAAACACTGTATTGGAGCCGGCCGAACTCGGAATATCAAACCTCTGCGCCTGATAGTCGGCGAAGAAGAACAGCTTATTCTTGATGATCGGTCCGCCCAACGTTCCGCCGTACATGTTCCAGCGCAGTTTCTGCTTCGGAAGAGGGTCCCAGACACCTGGGGAACTCTCGTGAAGATTATTGGACCAGCTGTTGGCGTTCAGGACGTCGTTACGGAAGAACTCCCAAACATCACCGTGAAACGCGTTCGTGCCCGACTTGATGGTGGCATTGACAATGCCGCCTTCAAAGTTGCCGAACTCTGCGGGAGCATTGTTGGTGATCAGGTTGAATTCCTGGATCGCGTCGGGAGCCGGCGTGTAACCGAGGAGGTTATCCGACACCTGGTTGTTATCCATGCCGTCGAGCAGGAAGTTGTTGGCCTGCTCGCGGTTGCCGTTGATCAACGGACGGCCCCCGTATCCACCGGTATTGTTGCCGTTATTGAAGCTGCTCGGGTCGGTGGAAACCGCGCCGGGAGCTAACAGGGTCAACTGCACGTAGTTGCGCGATGCCAGCGGGAGATTGTCATTGGTAGCTGCGTTGATGATCGTATCGACCTGCGTCGATTCGGTCTTCATGATCGGCGCTTCGGCCGTCACTTCGACGCTCTCGCTCGCCTGTCCGACTTTCATGGCGACGTCGAGGCGCGCGACCTGGTTCAACGTCAGCACGAATGGCGGACGGGTCGCCGAGGCAAATCCAGCTTTCTCGATCTTGAGGCTATAACTTCCTACCGGGAGGTGAGCGATCAGATAGAGGCCCGAATCGTTCGTGGTGGCCGTGTAAACAAGTCCCTGCTCCTGGGACGTTGCCGTCACAGTAGCGCCGGAAACGGCCGCACCACTTTGGTCCGTGACTGTGCCAGTGATAGAAGCCGTCACTTCCTGGCTCCAGCCGTAGTGGAATACACCTGTGACAGCTACGAATAGTAGGAGTGAGCAGAAAAACGCAGTTGACCGTCTCATTAAAACCCTCCTCGACGAACGCACACAATGACGAAAGACATGCTATATAGCGGGTCGATGGACGTCGTCAAGAAAAAAATGACAGATTCGTGAAGAATTTTAATGGAATTGTATTATTGTCTTGAGTCGGAACGAGGTGGCTGGTGGCTGGAAGTGACAGCGGCGGGGGCAAACCTTCATCCAGATTCGCTGCAAGCCGCATTAATACGCTGATAAACAAAGGTTTACGGTTTGCTGTGAGCACGAGGGGCGGGTGTCGGGACCTGACGAGCTTGGTTGTGGTCTCGGCAGCGCAAAATCGGACACGGACCATTCTGGGAAATCGCAAGTACGATTTAGTGTTGGAGCTCTAGAGCACTTTGTAGTATGTTGCAGCTGTTCAGGAGAACGTTTGGATGCCACAGGTCCGCAGTAACGGGGTTCCCGCATACCAGCGAATTCAGGGGACGATCGTCAAACGGCTCGAGAAGGGCCTGCTGAAACCCGGCGATCTGGTGGACTCCGAGCGGGAGCTGGCGCGCATTCACGGCGTGAGCCTGATGACGGCACGCCATGCGTTGACTGTTCTTGAACGTGAGGGATTGGTGGTCCGTCGCCGCGGCGCGGGCACATTTGTTGCGCCACCTAAAATCCATTTCAACAAGTTGATGAGCTACACCGAGGAGATGTCCCGCCGCGGCCTGGCGGTTTCTTCCAAGCTGATCTCACTTGGAGTGATTGACACGGAACATGAAATCGCTGCGCGGCTGTCGCTACCGGGTACGAGCCGGCTGATTAAAGTGGAACGCCTCCGGCTGGGGGGAGACGAACCGTTTGCCATCGAGACTTGCTATTTGTCGGCGGATGAGTTCGCGGATCTGACACGGGCAAGGTTGGATCGTTCGTCGTTGTTTTCAGTCCTGGAGCAGGACCACGGACTGCGGATCGCGCACGCCGACGAGGAAATCGATGCCACGACAGCGGATGCACACACAGCCCGGCTGCTCGCCATTCCAGCAGGTTCTCCAGTACTTCGAATCCGCCAGCAGATTTATTCGACCAAGGCAAAACCCACGATCTATGTTTTGGGCTTGTATCGATCTGATCGCCACACGCTGTTTATCCGCAGGTTTCGATAGCGCCGCTTTTGCGTGACTCACAAGAACTACCGCTTATTGTCCTTCCAGGTGTACCCGTCCAGTGATACGGATTTCCGGAATTACGAACTCAGTGAACCCTTCCAGTTGCACTGTCTCAAGAGATTGACAGCAGCCGTGCTCCGGTGTTTCGTATCGGGCTTTCGCAAAGGAGCCCTTCACACGAACTTGTACACGAAGAGGATCTGCAGCGTAGTTCACCAGTTCCAGAAGCCTTAGAGTTCCGGAACTATCTTTGTACGGCACGGCAATAGTCGTCAGGCCATTCCAAAGACTAAGCAGCGCGTTGTTCTTTCCTAGAAGGCGGCGAACATCCTGGGCGAAAGTTTCGGGATCAGTGACCGGCTCTGCCAGCTCGAGTACGCTCCCGCTTCCGACCGCGTAGGAAGTCGTGTGTTGGTTCAACTGAACTGGTTGGGTGCCCTGCCAAGGACACTTGCCGTGCGCGTCCACGACCACGATGGTTCTGCCGGCGGCCGCTAAATCATTGATGCGCTTCCCGGTTTCGGCATCAGGCTTCGCGAACACGATCACGATGTCGAAGCCTTTGAGCTCCGCTGTTTTCAGGTCAGGAGCGAGAAACATCTGGAACGGAATGTTATGGCGGCTCAGCAGGTTCAGGACTTCGTCGCTTGTATCCAGCTGATCGACAACCACAGCGACATTGGCAGCCGGCATGAATAATCTCTCTGGCGGAGGATTGGAGAACCTGAGAACGGATCGCACCTGGTTCCAGAGCGCTAAAGCGTCGCTGTCGCGTTTGGCGAGCGATTTCTGAAGGCCTTCGTCAACCTGTAAAACCAAGTCGGCGTGGAATGCGCCCGCTTCGGCAACTGCCAGTGAATAGTCATCAGCCGTACGCGTCTTGTGTTGCGCTTCTTCTGACCAGGAAAAGGTGTAAAGCGGAACCTGCTGGAGACGCGCTCGCTGCTCAACTTTGATAAGTGTGAGATTCGAATCGATCCATGGCTGCATCGTCGGGCTCGAGACTTCGAGGACGGAGTCGCGCTTGATGATGAGGCTGCCCCTCATCTCAGGCTCTTTGCCACTGCTGAGCACCAGGAATCTGAGTTTTGGGTACGAGGATCGTAGGCTCGCGAGAGATTTGTCCGTTTCCTCGCCTTCCGATTCGGAAACATTCAGAAGGATCCCATGGCATTTTGCTTTGGCGCACGCGTTGGCTGCGTCCCTGGCTTGCTTCAGCGACACTTCCAGGTAGACGCGATATCCCTGTTTGCGAGCACTCACCAGGAGCGCGGGAGGACCATTCAAAGAAAAAACGATGTGATCGATTCCGAGCGAACTTGCCGGAGGTATGGCGTTGTCGCTCCATCGCACAAAGACGGTGCTCCATGCGGAGCACGAAAAGAGGATGATGGCGCATAACACAGCGATCTTTCTGAAACGCATATGATCTGTTCTCAAGCCCTGATGAATCACGACTTCCCACCGAAAAGAATTTGTACTCCGTTCGTTGCTGTTTCAACTTCTGCTTTTGGAGAAAGCCAGATTGCAGAGACGTTGGTCATGCTATTGACCAAAGGCTTCCCTGCCCGCGGGCCGAGTAGCAGCAGTGTGGTGGAAAGTCCGTCGGAAGGTGTCCCTAAAGGCGTGATGACGCTGACCGCGAAGCGAGTATCGATCGGCGTGCCGCTGGATGGGTCGATAATGTGTCCGGCGGACTCGGGCTCAAGCAATGAAGACGTGGTCTGCTCTGATGTGGAGACACTCTGGTCTTTGAGCACCACGTAAGGATCGATTTTGTGCGAAGGATCGCGGAGGTGCACCATCCAGCCGCTTTGCCCTGGGGGAGAGCCGATCGCCAGAATCGTACTTCCCCCGGAATTGATAAATGCATTGCGAATGCCGGACGAATGAAGGAACTCGCCAGCACGGTCAACGGCGAAGCCTTTGCCAATCGCGCCTAAATCCAGCTGCATACAGGAGGAGTGGAACATCACTTCGTCTGGAGGAGTTAACTCAATCTTTTCGTAGCCGACACATTCCTGCGCTTGTCTTCGCTGCTCAGGAGTTGGCATAGAATCGCCCGCCAGCGCCGCTTTCCAGAGGTTCACCAGGGGAGCAACCGTAATGTCGAACTTTCCGCCCGAGAGCTTGGAAAAACGCACGGCTCGTTCGATTGCTCGATAAAGGTCGACCGGAACTTTTTGATTCTTAAAGTGAGCGGACCGGTTCAGATTGCTCAATGCGCTGTCAGGCTTGTAGTTGCTCATGAGATCGTCGATACGAACGATCTCGTCAAATGCCTTATCGATGGCAGCGGAAGCGTAATCGGAGGATTCGGCATAGGCTGCGATCTCGAAGACAGTGCCCATGACGTACTTCTTCTTGTAAACGAGGATCTGCTGATCGGAACTCTGCGCCCCTGAGCCGACCAATAACATGGCAGCAACCCATGCTGCTGCCCATCGCTTATCGAAGCGCATAAATCTCACCGCTCAAACTCGCCACGTAGATGCGGTCGCCTGTGATAATGGGGACCGACTGGATTGAGGCGCCGAGAGCCGCTCTCCACAAGGTCTTCCCGCTATCCGGATCCAGGGCGAACAATCCTCCGGCTTGAATGCAGACCGAGCCCTCAACAATCACAGGCGGCGCCGTCACTACTTCTCCCAACCCGATCTTCCAGCGCAACTGCCCGGTTTGCGTATCGAACGCGTACAGATGTCCATCCTTGCTGCCGACGACGGCAAGATTTCCTGAAACCGCAGGTGAAGACGCGATCCCGAGACCAGTTTCATATTTCCAACGGACTTCCCCCGAGTTCGCCTGCAGCGCGTAAACAAAGAAGTCTTCCGAACCGATCACGACAAGCTCATCGGTAACGGCAGGAGAGGAGTCGATACCGTTACCCGTGGGCGCTTCCCATAATATTTTTCCGGAGTCGAGTGCGAGAGAGTAGACCTTCCCATCTCCGCAACCGACGAAAAGCTGGTGCTCGGCGGCAAAGGGTGTGGAATAAATCCTGCCGCCAAGATCTTTTGACCACTTCTGGTGGCCATCTTTCGCATCGACTGCATAGACCTTTCCGTCGGCGCTTCCAAAAAAGACAAATCCATCGCGCACGATAGCCGATGACCACACTTCATCCTGACTAGGCGCCTCCCACAGCTTTTTCCCCGAATGGCGGTCGAGCGCATAGACGTTGCCGTCATCACATCCAAAAAGAAGTATGCCCCCGGAAAGCGAGGGGGTGGAATGCACCTGTCCCGCTGCTTCAAACTTCCATTTTGAAATTCCAGAGACTGCGTCGATGGCGTACACCGATCCACTATCGCTGGCAACGTACAACAATCCATCAGTCAATATTGGGGCCGAGCGCACTGCACTTGCCGCACGAAATTGCCAAACTGCCTTTTCCGGCGAGTGTGCTTGATGCTGTCCGTTGCCGCCAGTGCGGGAATTGTCCGCGAGCAGCGTTGGCCAGTTTCCGGATGATTGGGAGCTCATTGTTTCCTTCGCGGTCATTGCATCAGAGAACACGATGATCGATCTGCTTCAAATCGCTAATTCCAAGTCCAAGTTTGCCTGCAGCGGCGACGTGTCCTGGCTGGCGGAAGAAAAGATTCTTGCTGGCATCATGAAAAAAAACGCCGCTGTCGGGAGTAAGGCTCTTCTCATCGTGTTCCCAGAGCGACGGAGCGCCGCGTTCACGCCGCTTCTTCTCAAGCGCTTCCAGTTCCACCGTATCCATCGCGACCGGGTCGGTCGCCGCCATCAGTATCCCGGGTTGGTCGATAAAATCCTGGACCTGAGTCAGCGGCCCGCCATGCCATACCTGACGCATGCCATCCATGATATGAAGCACGGCCTTGGAACGCAGTGGTTCAACCGTGCACATCAATCCGATTAGCGGATTGGTAAAAGTGTGAGGCGCCTGATGTGTGCGCGCGACGTTATTGAACGTACCGTAAGCCAGATTCTTCAGAGCTCCGGTAACTCCGGAGGCCGAGTGGTCCTTCATCGTCGGCACATTGATAATCTTCGTCACCTCGTGGGAAACGATAGTTGCCATGTACGATCGGGTTTCCCACTCGCCGAAGAAATTCGCATCACAATAGACAGCCGGGTCATAACCGGCAATTCCACTGGTGAAGGCATCCTGGATTCCCACGATGCGGACTTCGGTAGGCAAAAGCGTTTGATATCCGCCGATATCCATCTCATACGAGTACCGGTCATAGACAAGAATGTTCCGCGGAGGCACTCCGACCTCGCGGACAGCCGAAATAATCTCTCGTATCACTTCTGGAGATGAGCAGCAGGCAGGCGCGCCCGAAGGATTAATTTTGATACCGACAACGTCTTTTGGCTCGACGAATTTCGCCCAAGCGTCGCGCGCCGATTTCTCTCCGGTGAGTTCGGTCATCGCCTGCTCAAGCAGACGGCGGACGATCGGCTGAGAAACCCGGTTTCGGACAATCGCTTTGGAATCGCGGACCTCGACGATCCTCCCAGGAAATAATCCCGGCATCCTCAGCGGTGAAGGTGTATACCCCCGCAGAGAGTGCAACTCAATTGGCGGGACCGCAGGAAGAGACTCCGCTCGCACCTTCGGGTCCAGCCCTTGGATCAGCAGTGAGGCGCTTCCAAGGCAACCCGCCTTGACGAAACTACGACGATCCATGATTCCTACCAGATGAAACTTTAGCTACTCACAAATATGAATCCTGAAAAACGGTTTAGATTACGCCAGCACTGTACGGTTTACAACTGTGGCCGCGTGCTCCTCATTCTCACTGATGACAATCTCGTTTCCGCTGGATACACTTTCGCTTCGGCAAAAATCACATCGAGGCTATTCAGAAGCGGATGAAAATATCACTTGCGATCCTCACTCTTCTCGCCATCGTCGTCGCATTTCCTCTCATCACATTTGCACAAAGCTCTCCTCGCTACGATCTGCTGTTGAAAGGCGGACACGTCATCGATCCTGCCAATCACATCGACGAGGTGCGAGATGTAGCTGTGTTCCAGGGCAAGATCGCTGCGGTCGAGAAAAATATCCCCGCTGATCAGGCCGGCAAAGTCGTAGATGTCTCGAATCTCTATGTCACGCCCGGACTGATCGACATCCACTATCATATCGGCCACGGAGGAGCGCCTTTAGATTGGTTCACTCCCGAAGCCCGCGCACATATTCTGCCACTTGGAATTCCGGCAGACATGGCATTGCAGTCAGGAGTAACCACCATTGTTGATGCCGGCACGGCGGGGGCAGAGACTTTCCTGCAAGAAAAGGAAGAGGTCATCGACCGCGCAAGAGTGCGTGTATTGGCTTTCCTGAATATCGTCGGGAACGGTATGAGCGGCGGGCTCGAACAGAGCGTGGACGAAATGGATCCGAAAGCCTGTGCCGCGACGATCACTAGATACCGAGACATCATCGTCGGAGTCAAAACCGCGCATTACTGGACCTCGTTGCCCTGGGATGCGGAGCACACGCCCTGGGCGGCAGTAGATCGGGCCATAGAATGCGCCTCACTGGCAAATGTTCCCGTGATGTATGACTTCTGGCCTCGTCCGGATAGAACATATGAAGACTTGATTCTCAAAAAAATGCGGCCAGGCGATATTCACACCCACGTCTTCGCACAGCAGTTTCCTATTATTCTTCCCGACGGCAAGATCAATCCTGCTCTGGCGGAAGCGCGTGCGCGCGGTGTGATCTTTGATGTCGGACACGGAGCCGGCAGTTTTTGGTTTCGGAATGCGGTTCCGGCTTACAAACAGGGATTCATTCCTGATTCCATGTCGACCGATCTGCATGAAGGCGATTACAGGACCGTCAGCATGACCAATGTGATGTCGAAATTTCTGGCCATGGGCGTACCGCTCGATGACATCATCAAGCGATCGACGGTGAATCCGGCAGCCGAGATCCACAGACCGGAACTGGGCACTTTGTCGGTCGGGAGAGACGCGGATATTGCAGTCCTGGAATTAATGAAAGGCCACTTCAGCTATATCGATTGCGGCGTCGCACGAATGGATGGAAACGTTCAATTGACTGCGCGCATGACCATCCGAGCCGGGCGTATTTCCTACGATCCTTCCGGCCTCAGCATGGTGCAGTGGGATAAAGCTCGCCCGCAATATTTCAATGTGCTCGACAAAGGTGAAGCGATGCCGGCCGCGCGGGCAGATGATTTTCCGCGAGATTAATTACCTACTTTCGAAAGCGTCATGGAGGATCAACGATGCCACGGATTACTCGACGCAAACTCTTAGGAAAGGGGGCGCAAGCCATTGCCGCCGGAAGTGCTGCGCTCGCTGTTGTTCCTGCGCTAGCACCTCAGGCGATTTCCAAAGAATCGGTTGCGGCGGTGGATTATTATCAGAAACTCGGGGTGACCCCTTTCATCAACGCGGCGGGGACGTATACGGTTCTCTCGGCTTCCACGATGCCCGACGAAGTGCAGGCAGCCGTTGCCCAGGCAGCAAAGAAGCCGGTACACCTCAACGAGTTGCTCGATGCGTCCGGAGCATATCTGGCCAAGCAGTTGCGATGTGAGGCTGCGCTGGTCACTGCTGGCGCGGCTGCAGCGCTCGTGTTGGGGACCGCCGCCTGCGTCACCTTGGGCAACGATGCCAACATTCTCAGCATTCCGACCGACATGACGGGCCTTAAAAACGAAGTGCTCGTGCAGAAGTCCCACCGTTACGACTATGACCACGCGCTGCGCAATTGCGGAATCACGTTCGTAGAAGTTGAAACCCTGGACGACTACGAACGAGCGTTCAACGACCGCACCGTGATGTGTCACTTCTTCAACGCAGCGGAAGGCAAGATCAGCCGTGAAGACTGGATACGAGTCGCTCACCAGCATGGAGTGCCTTGCTTCAACGACGCTGCCGCCGACGTGCCACCAATTTCGAATTTGTGGAATTACACGCAGATGGGCTTCGACCTGGTGACATTTTCCGGGGGCAAAGGGCTTCGCGGACCGCAGTGTACCGGCTTATTACTCGGCCGCAAGGACCTCATCGCAGCAGCGAAGAAAAACAATTCGCCGAACTCGAATACTATCGGGCGCGGTATGAAAGTGGCTAAGGAAGAAATCGTCGGCCTGGTTGCGGCGGTGGACTGGTTCCTGAAACAGGACGATGCCGCGATGGAAGCAGAGTATCGACGGCGCGCAGATGCAATCGCAAAGCAACTGACCGGCATTCCTACCGTACAGACTCAGGTGTTTGTTCCAGAAGTCGCCAATCACGTTCCGCATCTGCTGATCACGTATGACCAGAACCGGATCAAACTTTCTGGCAAGGATGTAAAGCTCAAGCTGAAACAAGGAACACCTAGCATCGAGCTGAATCCATCGACCGGAGGCGCTCCAGCAAGCGCAGGTTTGCAGGGTGGACCGAACACAATTGTCGTCGGCGTCTGGATGTTGCAGCCGGGAGAAGAGAACGTCGTTGGGAAGCGCCTGCACGAAGTTCTGAAAGCAGCAACAAGCTAGCAGAATCTAAGATTTGAATAAACTTTGCTTTTGATCGGAGATGCCCAGGGCAGGGATGCTTTGACCGCGCGGTAAGTCGCTTCGCTCCTGACCGCTACGCTCAGCATGACATTTAGTCTGCGTCATTTCACCAGCTTCAGAGTTCCGAACACCTCTGGCGTGTGAAAACTGTCGCGCATCGGTGGTTGCCACGCAAGATACTTTCTAGAAGCAGTCGGCCCCTGACAACGAAACAAATTGATCCGTAGCGTATTCCCTGCCTCTGCTGGACGAGTGTCAATAGCGGTATATGGAATTCGCATGGCGCCGTACCAGACGTGAGCGGCCTCATCGACCCTTGCTGAAACCTGGAAGCCCGAGTTCCACTTCCAGCCGCTGTCGTCGCCTTTCCGATCAAGATCGATATCCAGGTCGACCCACTCTCCCCGCGGCGACATCTCGAATTCCTTGTAGCGCTTTATGTTTTTGAAATTCGAGCCGATGAAGGCTTCTGCGACGTCCCAATCCCAAAGCTTGTTCGTTTCGGCCGTAGTATTCGGATTCGGCTTCAGATTGAGTTCCTCATACGGACATATGAAAAGAATGTAGAGATTCTGCTTGGTCCAGCGCGTTCGAATCGCAGTGCGATATTTCGGCTCCGGCTTACCGAGAGCATCCGACTCGATATAGACGGGATCCGAGCCTTGCCAGAATGAAGAAACCGGATTCGTGTCAAGTTGTGGATCAGAATCGGCCCGCTTGCTTTGGATGAGGGCATCTGCGGCGAAAATCGAACTAGACAACGTTAAGATCACAGGTAACAGGTAAACGAGATTTTTCATGACATTCCAATCGTTGATAAAGGAAACGACTCAGTGTTCATCACCTGACATTGCAAGCCGCGTCAGATGATACGTCATCAACGTGTCCGGAGATAAGAACGCATCACGGAATTCATGGTCGGATTGTTGAGTGTTTCCAGCGGCAGCGTCCAACAGACCGGCATTGTACCGCCACCAACCAGCGTGCGACTCGGTCTCGCCAGACTTCTTCGCCTGATCGAGAGCACTCTTCAATTTCGCAGTCGCCCCGGCGGCATCGAAGCCGGGAATCTGCTGCGATGCCTTCCACGCCCAAACAGCATCTCCGAAATTCGACTTCTCAGCAGCTTGCTTGAAACTGCTCATAGCTTTGTCAGGCACCTTGCAAGTTTTGTAGACAGTGCCGATGAGATACCTAAAGCGCGCCGATTGCAGGAAGGGCTCAAGCCCATCATGAGTGAAAGTCAAATCCGGCACGGGCTGGGCAAGATGGTCGACGATCTTGATCGCATCAGAACATTGGTTCTGCTTCGCGAGTGATAACGCGTGCTGGATCTGTACCTCGAGCCAGACTTGCCGCACGTTCGTGCCGCCTTCTTCTCTTTGAAAGAATCGATCGTGGAACAGCGCCTCGGCTTTCTCGAAGTCTCCCGCTTCGGCCAAATTCAAAATCAGTTCGTAAACCAAAGACGTCGGCATGTTGGCGAGATCCGGATATCGCTCTAATGCCGCAACGCGCTCCTGTGGCGATCGACGCGGAATGCTGAGCGACTGATCGATTCCGGTGTAGAGAGCGAGATTGTGAGGATCCGTCTGGAGCCCCTCCTGAAAGACGGACAACGCTTGTTGCGGATCTTGCTTTTCATGCAGCAGCGCGCGCCCAAGACTAGCATGCAAAACTGGAATCGGGGGATTCAGCTTGCGAGCCTGATCCCATTCCGCAAGCGCCTGATCCGTGACTCCCTTCGAGAAGCAGAGCGTGCCAAGCAAATAATGCGCGCTAGCATCCTGCGGGTTCGACTTCAGCGCGGCATGCAATACCTGCAGGTCTTCCGCGCGGCTAGGGAACACGTAGTCGGTCGAGAGCTTTGCCGCTGCGCTAAAATCTTCGGCACCTGGCTGTCCCAATTTCTCGCGGCAGTATCCGCGGTAATAGGCGATCAAGGGATGCTTGTTCGGCGGAAGTTGTCCGGGTTCGTGCTCATCGGCAACTGCCGCAGGGTATTCGCGAGAAAGCACCTCAAGCGCCTGAGAGTACATTCCCAACCGCATATACTGCGACGCGATATTCAACACGCGGTTGGCATCGTTGGCGAGATGATGCAGATCGGGTTTCCCAATCTGCTCGAGCAAGAAGTAGCTCTGCGGAAAACGCGTCAGCCATTCCTGCGCAAGCTTCTGAGCTCTTTCGTTCTGACCTTCTGCTCGGAAGACGGCCACCAACTCTTCAGCGGTACGGAGATCATCCGGCGCAGCCTCCGTCGCCAGTTGCAGGTAGGATTCGGCGAGCTCTAAATTCTCTTCGCGCGCCAGCAACTCTGCCAAACGAACCGCGGCTGCTGAGCGGAAATCTGGCATTCGCTCCGCGGCCTCGTAGGATTCGCGCGACTGCCGGTTTTCACCGAGCCCGTCATACGCAATGCCGAGGTAATACGAGATTTCCGGATCTGATGTATTCCGCGCGTGAACCTGTTCAAGAAACTGTTTCGCCTCTTGGAACCGTAGCAAAGCCGCACAGAGTCGTCCTGCCGCTTTCCTCAGTTCAAAACTATCGGGGAACTTGGCCAGCCCGCCCTGATAAGTTCGCAGCGCCGCCAAAGGATTTCCGTTCAGCTCCTGATCATTCCCCAGCTGAAGCCAATCATCTTCGCTGCGGTGGTCCGCTTCAGGAATGTGGTATGTGGTCTGCGGCCCAACATGCACGTCCTCAACCGGAGTCCAGTCGTACTGGCCTTCAGTCTGATGTAGCAGAACGCTGCCGCTGGCATCCCGCAATTCAAACGTGTACTTCTGCTGCGGATCAGCATTTGGCAGTTCGTGCGTCCAGGTATGTTGCGGAGTAAGGTCCGCCTTCTCCTGGAACACCGTTTTCTCTCCGAGAACAATGCTCAGCTTTGCCCCGGGGACGGATTGATTCACATTGAGTCCAGTGACGAGCGCTTTGTCCTTTCGGTTCAGATGGACGACGCCTGCCAAATTTGCCCGCGAAATTCCACCGATGTCGCGTACCGGCATCCAGAACTCGGAAAAACGAATTGTCTGGCGAGGCTCAAGAAACGCATAGGTCTCCTGATTGCGGAAGAGGCCGGCCTGAACCTCGACGTACGCGCTATTGTTGTCTGAGAGCGTCTTGCGCCAGTCCAGCCCGTCAGGATCGGTTCCCCACGACCAGATTTTCTTGAACGGAAGTTGCGAATAGTCCGCATAGTGCGCGGTTCCCGCATTTGTGTGCGGATGCCAAACGCCCATAAAAGGCTCGCGGCTACCATACACGAAAGAAGACACTGGCCCTTTGGTCTGGTTCTTAATGATGCTGAGATCGGTGCCATCCGCCTGAACCGGCCACGGATCAATTTCGGTAAACCCGTGGCTCTGCGTGAATCGCATCGGATATTGGACGACTGAATCATCCCAGACCTGAACCCCAGCGTTGTTCCACCAGTAGAACCGATGGCGGACGTCGCTGCGGTTATTCAGCGTGACACGCTCCTCCACAACTGTGGATGCGGGCTTCATCACCAGTTCAACAGACCACTGCATTCCATAAACACGATCGACATTGCTGACAATCACAGACGCGCTGCCGTCCTCATTTTTATGAAATGCAAAGTCAACCGGCGAAAGACTCACCCAATTGTGAGAGACAGGAAAATTGAACTCGATTCCGAATGCAGCCCAGGCGCCGCGATAGGAAATCGCTGCCTTCTTGATCGACGGATTCGCATAAAACATCGGCTGGCCACTGATCTTGTCCATGCATGTGTAAACATGGCCTCCAAGATCCGGCAACACTGAGCACTTCAGATATTCGTTCTCGAGGAACACGGCACGCCAGGCGTGGTCCGTGCGCCGATCCGTCAAATTGTCGCGTAGCGTATACGGATAGTCGAAGCGGGTACCCGCATACTGATCGAATGGTGGATTGGGATCAGGCGCGCCTTCCTCATAAGTGGGCAGCGTCAACGTCCCTTGCCATACACGAACTTGGGCCGACGCCATCAACGACGATAAGAATAAAAAAACCGAAAAGAATTTAAGGGTCATAATCAATTGCCAGAATTCTGGAAAGCGTTCCATTCTACGTCAGCGACACCTTCGCGGCAGTAATCGAAATAGCAGCAACCAACCGTAGCGGTGAATCATTTTCACAGGATGGACCAGGGCTGCTCATATTTGTGCTTTAACGCCACCAGGTTGGCCTCAGGAACGAGTAGACTGGCAAGCTTCGGTTGAGCAAGGGGAGGACGCGAATTTCACTGCTTTGTAGCTGGCGGAGGCAGGTTAAGCGCTGCGTCGTCAAGTACGAGTACCCAATCCCCGTCGGCGGGCGGAGTGAACTCTCTTTTGCCGACTGTTGGAAATTTGCCGGCATCGTTCACCTGCCCCGTTCGTGGATTGAACCACCATCCTGCAGCCTCTTTGCCTGAAAGAGTATTCATCTGGACAGTGATCGTTCGCGATGTCGGCATATAAGCCATCAGCATAGATCCGTCGGAAGCTCGTGCAGCAGTCAGATAGTCCATGCCGTTAAATTCTCCCAGGCCATCGACGACGACTTCGTGCTTTTCATCTGGAACCAATTGTGCCCAGGGGCGAGAACTAAACAAACGATGAAGTCGCTCCATATCTTGAGCACCGACTGAATTCAAAGCTGCCTCCCAACCTGGATCGAACAACCACACGGGACGGTTCCCCATGAATTGTCCGGTGGCTCCGGAGAGAATCGCCCAATACGCCTGCCTTCGGATCTGCACGGCAGATGCGTTGTGCTCTCCTTCATATGTTGTCTCGATGAGCATGTACGGCATCACAGGCTGGCGATCGTAATCACCTCTCAGCTTCTGATGGACGATGCCGTAGGTGTAGGTGGTATTCAGGTCGAGCCAGCCCTCATCGCGGTATTGGTCGATGGCGGAATTCTCGGGATGGCAGTGCGCCGTCAGGATGTGGCGATCATCGGTTTCCTTGATCCCCTGCGCAACCGCGTCTACTTCTTCGCGGGCCTTATCTGGGTTACGGTCTCCTCCGATGATCCAAACAATATTGTCGAATCCGCGATAACGCTTGCCAACGTAACGTCCCCAGTTTCGCGCCTTCTCCGGGCCATTGGCCTGAAGTTCCTCGATCCATCCTTCGTCGGTGCCGATGTAGCCGAGGTAGATGGGCGCGAGAAAAACCTGAATTCCCTTCTCCGCTGCCTTACGGATCAGCCAGTCAGCATGCTCAAAATACTTTTCATTCGGCCTCGAGAAATCTCCCGGCGTTAGAAACGGCCCTTCTCCGTATCGATTTACCGGACCACGAAACTTGTGCTCAATCAAGTTCACAATGACCGAGTTGAATCCCCGCTGGCGTCGAGTTTCGAGATACTTCTCTGCTTCTTCATTGGTTAATCCGACGATTAGAGACCAGGGAGCGTCGCCTTGGACGAGGAACGGGTCGCCATTCTGATCGACGAGATGGCGATGGTCAGGACCAACGTGCACGGGATAGCGATCTGCGCCGACCGAAAGGGTTGTGCATGACAAGACTGCGAGCAACACTGAAAATAGCTTGTTCATAATCCGCCCTGGTCCACCAGATCGAGATGGATAGGATGAAGAACGTGAAAAGATGAACCCATACCAGTCAGAACGATCGCCCGGAACTCCTTATTTTGAAAACGCGCAGCAATCTGCTGCAGCCCGTCGGAGTTCTCAAGTCCCTTTAACGTTTTCTCCATGGCAGGGGGCCGGTCGAGGATGTCGCGAAGATACTCGCCTTCAATGATCGAGAACTCACTTGCCAATGTCCCTCCATGGTGAGCCCGACGACTCGTACTACACTCCTGGCGCAACAATCATACTTGCCATCAATCCACATACATACATGAACCGTGGCTCGCGCCGTGGACCCGTGCGCTCTACGTGAACATCCTTTACTAGAATACGGCGCCACTCTCTGGGTATTATCACGAGCACGGAGCTTCGTGACGACCAAGAGAATCGACGTTGAGAATCTCACAGCGCCTCGGGATTCGGCGAACGCTGCGCCTGAAACGGCACACAAGCGCAGACAGACCTGGCTGAAACTCGCATCGTACGCCGGGCTGATCTCCTTCTTTCTGTCCTTGATTGCCTTCAATCTGGTCGACGTCGATATTTGGCACGAAATGGCCCTCATCCGCGAGAGTCTTCGTGCCGGCCATCTACTTAGGCAAGATGTTTTCGCGTACACGCCGACTCTTTCCCCTTCCATTCATCATGAGTGGGGAGCTGGCCTTCTCGCCTATGGTCTCACTTACTGGATCGGAAGCGACGCCATACTCGTCCTCAAATATCTAATTGCGCTGCTGATCGGTTTCCTGTGTCTACGTTGCGCCATGTCCATGGGAGCGAATGGCGCGGTGTGGGCCGTCCTTTGCCCAATGGCCATTTATCTTAGCCAGCTTGGCTTTCTTCCAGTAATTCGAGCTCAGGTGTATTCGTTCTTTTTCGCTGCCTGTTGCTTCTGGGTTTTCGAACAAGACAGTCGTGGTAATCGCCAATGGCTCATCCCGTGGCTCTGTCTTTTTCCTGTCTGGGTGAATCTCCACGGGGGCTTCGTGGTGGGACTCGGCCTCCTGGCTCTTTACGCGATCGAACAAGCGCTTCGTCGCCAACCATTCATACATCTTTTCTATGTCCTCGCAGGGAGCATGATCGAGGTGTTCATTAATCCATTTGGGCCCGCATATATCCGCTACATCATGCGGGCACTCACGATGACTCGCCCCTACATCCAGGAGTGGCAGCCGGTATGGTTCTTCGGTCCGTTGCGGACTACTACATTTCTCGCAGCAGTTGCCATCGGTACTTACTCCGTTGCAAAGATCGGAATCAAACGCGCGCCGGGTCTACTCATGCTGATCGCTACCGCCGTCCAAGCGACAATGCACTTCAAACTTATGCCGCTATTCGCGATTGCCTGGATCAGTCACGTTCCTGCGTATCTCCAGCAGACACCGATCGGCCAATGGATGACGAGTTTCACGCAGCGACGCTTTGCATTCGTGCTATCCACTTGGCTACTGGTTATCAGTATCTATCTGACGGATGCTATCCGCTGGCAATTCTGGCGCATGCGAGTACCGCAGTCCGATAGTGGTTTCGCGTACCCGGTTGGCGCGGTTGATTACCTTCGCCAGCAACATTTTGTTGGAAACGTAATGGTACCTTTTCGTCAGGGCGCGTACGTATCGTGGAAGCTATTCCCCGCTGTCAAGGTCTCTGTAGATAGCCGCTACGAAGTAGCATTTTCCGACGAATGGGTACGGCGGACTTTCCAGTTTTACGCCGCGGAGGCAGGCTGGCAAGAAACTCTGAATGCGTATCCAACCGATCTGGTGCTAGTTCCGCTGCTTTCGCCGGTTGCCCAAGTGATTCAGCAGAGTGGCTGGCACATGGTCTACGTGGATCGCGAGTTCGAAATCTTGGCCCGTCCCGACGTCCTGTTGCCATTCGGCAAGCGCAGTGCGGAGACGTTTACCGGTAAGTTTCCCTGAGCCGGGCAGAGTTCTGCTTAATGCGCTACGGCTTGACGCAATCTGCGAACATTCTCTTCCAGAACTTCGCTCTGCTCAAACTCGCGTCCCTGAACTTTGCCGAGCGAGAGCCGGGAATTTTGGTGCAGCATCGCACTCTTCACCGGGGTCGCGAGCCCGACGTGGATTTCAGTGACACCTGTCCGTTCGATAATCGTGGACGCATTGTCTATACCAATTCGGCCCCCAGCCATGATGCTGATGCGCCCGCGGGCATCCTTCACGAGTCTGGCAACAGTCTCGACGCCGTGCAAACACTCTTGCTCGCCGCCCGATGTAAGAAGCCGATCTACACCTATCGCACAAACATCGTTGAGCGCTCGAAACAGATCCGAGGACATGTCGAATGCGCGATGGAAAGTCACTGAGAGTGGACGCGCCCGTTCGACAAGTTGGCGCGTGCGCCTGACGTCTACAGTCCCTTCCCGCTCCAGAATGCCTAAGACAACGCCATTTGCTCCTTCGCTCTTTGCAACTTCGATATCGCGTTTCATACTGTCGAATTCTGCTTCTGAATACCAGAAATCACCGCCACGCGGGCGAATGATCACGTGTACGGGAATGGAAACCTTCGAGCGGACAACTCCAAGAAGCCCAACACTCGGGGTAATACCACCTTCTAGGAGATCACTGCAAAGCTCAATCCGTTGGGCTCCGCCGCGCTCTGCGGCGACCGCAGAAGCTACGGAGTCAACGCACACTTCAATCAGCACCGGTTCGGTCATGATCAGGGCAGTTACGCACGCCAAGCGAATCAGCTTAACTTACCTGATAAATCCCAAAACGCATAGCGCACCTGAACTGAATGCAGAGTATCGGAAGGGCACAAGCTCCTGATCAGCTCGAACCTGAAAGATTCTGTGCTAGTTCTCTGTTGTGGTTAAGTGAACAAAATGTGGCGGCCGTTATTTCGTCTGCTCCTGTTGCCCAGGAAGTTTTTGCGTAACCAGGAAACTCCAGATCGTTTCATTCGCATTCAAGTCCTGGCTGGTTTTCCCGATCGTCTTTTCAACTTCATATTGCTCACCCCCAGGCCAGGTATTTCCGCCTCCCTTTACGCTATACAGCGCCACCCGAGCCCCTTGCTGGCAACCGGTGTATGTATCAACTTTGGTCTCCATCCCACCTTTTTCTTTGGATGAAATCTTGTCCTTCTCCGGCTTGTCGGCGCAGCGATCTATCTTTGCCCAGGCCTTGGCGCTGTCTTCAGCTGAGATAACCGGCAGATCTAGATTGTGCTCTGTTCCGCCGTTATAGGGAACGACGGGATCCGATGTGCCATCGATGATGAGCGTCGGTACCGCGCGCGATGGCAGACAGATCATCGTCTTGGGCATGTCTGCGCCTACGGCAGCGACTGCGGCAATTCGGTCACTCAGAGAGCATCCCAGGCGGAGGCTCATCAATCCTCCCTCAGACAGTCCGGCGACATAGATTCGTGAAGCATCCACTGAAAACTTTGTGCCGAGGTGATCCAGCATCTGGTTGAAAAAAGCCACATCATCCGCCGGCGTAGCCCTCCTTTGTTCTTCAGGCTGGCGGCTTGATGGTTGCTGGCTGGGCGGATAACCACCGCCTCTCGGATATCCACCTCCGCCGCCAGGATATCCGCCATATCCACGATGCCTGCCGGGGCCCATGGTCATTGGTCGCCGCTCGGGAGCCTGCACTCCCACATTCCAGCGTCCATGCAAAGCCAGCGGATAAACCGCAATCACGCCGTCCTTATCTGCGAGCTCATCAAAGCGCGTGAGGCGTTCCATGTCATCCGCGTCCTGATTCATTCCGTGCAACAAGACCACAACTGGATAGTGGCGCTGGGCGTCATAGCCCGCGGGCAATCGCACCATGAAAGTTCGGTCGACGTCATCTACCGTGACTTTTTCCTTGGTCTCTTGCGCACGCAGCACGTGTGGAATGAGAAGAATCGAGACACACGCCACAGCGATGCGCGCACACTTTGTCTTAAGAATGTTGGTTGGATTCATCGATATTCATCAAACGATTTGGTCCGTTAATCCCTTGCTCGGTCATGCTGAGCCAAGAAGCCAATTGCTTCCTACTTATTCGAATCCGAGGAATCCGGCTGCGAGGGTGGCGCCTGTCCGCCTTGGTGATGTCCCCACTGTTCGTGCCGGCTCTGCATCTCGTCCCATTTTTTCTGCTGATCGGAATTCAGAAGCCCGCGGACTTGCTCATTTGTCGACTTGTGAATGTCCATCATCTTCGCTCGCCGGTCGTCTTGCGAAAGCGATGAATCCGAGCGCAGCGATTCCATCTGGGACTGTTCTGATTTCAGAGTGTCCAGTACTTTTTGCTGCTGATCTGACGTCAAGCTGAGCTGTTTCGTCAGCATCTCGGTGCGCTTCGCCGGGTCAAATTGTCCGCGTCCTCTCCAATGCTGTGGAGCAGTTGCGTTTGGCGCCGGCGACTGCGATTGGTTCTCCCCGTTGTCTTGCGCCATTACGGACGTTGTGACCATTCCGCCCACGCAGAATAATGTCAATACGATCAAATAGCGGAGCTTGTGCATAGGATCTCCTTTTTGAAAACTTAGGCGTCTCTATCCTTTGAACGGATTATGCTGCCCCGAGTTGCGAGAAGGCCCGACCTTTTACGAACTTTTACTCAATCTGTCGATTGCGGCTCATATTAGGGCTGGCGATGAGCAGTATTCGGGCTGAGGAGGGGCAACATTGATAACCGCACACTTCTATAGACATGAAAAGACAAATCTTTACCGCGTTTCAAAGAAGTTGGGCTTTATGATCGCATCCAAGAAAACGTACCCTCCACAGGAGAAGAGTCGGGGATGGCGATCGCCCCCAATCCGGCGTTTCGTTTGGTCGTTCTGTGCTTGTCTCTGGTGATAACCAGTCGATTCGCGCTTTCCCAAGACCAGGCTATTGCGCCGCCAGCCATTGTCAGTCAGCCACCCGCACAAAACTCACCGACACCGTCTGGCGTTGGCACCATTCGGGGTATCGTACAAGCCGGCAACGCACCAATTCCGGGAGCAGCCGTTTCCATCTCGCTCGATTCGTCCTCTCCCATGTCAACGTGGACAGATGTAGACGGAACCTATTCCATTTCAATTCCGGCCTACGGAACCTACACGGTGCGGGTGCAGATGGTCGCGTTCGCCAACACCTCCCAGAAGGTTGTGGTGGACGCGTCCCACTCGAACGTGCAAGTGAATTTCGAATTGACTCTTCTGTCGCGCGCTCGCGAAAGGGCAACTCAACCAAGACGACCGGCAGGGCAGGCGGGCTCGCAGCGCGGATTTCAGAATCTCTCCATTCTCCAAAGCATGGCCGGGCAGGACACTACGGGAGCGCCCAGTAATGACGTCGTTCCCTCCGGCATGCCTGTTCCAGGAATCGATCCAAACAGCGCAACCGAATCGATTGCGATCTCGGGCAACACATCAAATTCATTCACCGGAATGAGCGGCGACGAACTGCAGCAGCGTATCAATGATGCCCGCATGCAAGGCGGTGGCTTCGGTGGCGGCCCAGGGGGAGGCGGTGGTCAATTCGGTGGACCGGGTGGATTTGGTGGTGGAGGCTCTGGACGGCCGATGGTATTCGGCCGCCGCGGGTTCGACATCAATCATCCTCACGGGTCTGTCTACTACGGCGCCAGTGATTCCGCGCTGAACGCCGCTCCTTATTCATTAACCGGCGCCCCGGTAATCAAGCCCGAATACATGCGCAGTAGCTTTGGCGGATCCGTCGGAGGCCCGCTCAACATTCCGAAGATTTACCACGGCGGGACCAAAACATTCTTCTTCGCCAATTACAACGGCAGACGCGGATCCAATCCCTTCGATCAGTTTTCTACTGTGCCAACCATGCTGGAGCGGCAAGGAAACTTTTCGCAGACGACGAACACCACTGGCCCTCAAACCGGTCAGCTAGTAAAGATCATCAATCCCGCAACCGGCAATCAATTTCCCAACAACACTCTGCCTCAGATCAATCCAATTGCCGCGGGATTGCTGCAGTACATCCCTGAGCCGAATCTTCCGGGAAGCTTCCAGAACTTCCACTTCGTTACATCCGCAAACAATAGCAGCGACGACTTGAACCTACGTGTCAACCATACGTTAGGCAATGCACCCGCTGGAGGTCGGCGTGGCGGAGGACGTGGTGCGCCGCGTAACAACTTGAACCTTGGCTTCCATTATCACGGCTCGAACTCGAATCTCACGAATCCTTTTCCGAGCGTCGGCGGAAACACTAGTGGTCGCAGTTTTGACGTGCCCGTTGGCTACACCCGCAGCATCGGCAGGCTCACCAACAGTGTTCGGTTCGATTTCAATCGCAGTCGGACTCACACGCAAAACCTCTACGCGTTTAACGACAACATTGGCGGAACGTTGGGAATCACCGGCGTCTCTTCGAATCCCTTTGACTGGGGACTGCCGAACTTGTCGTTCACAAACTTCGCCAGCCTGCAGGACATCAATCCGCAGCTACTTCGCAATCAGACTTACACTTTTTCCGACAACGTTGTCTGGACGCATGGCAAACACAGCTGGCGCTGGGGCGGAGACTTCCGCCGCATTCAGCTGAACACCGAGACCAGCAGCAACGCCCGCGGATCATTCATCTTCACCGGCATCAATACCGGATTTGATTTTGCCGACTTTCTTTACGAAGGCCAGTTGAGCGGCCAGTCAGCGTACGGATTGCCGCAGCAAACCTCGGTTCAATACGGTGACAACAACTACCATTTTCACGGTAACTACTGGGATCTATACCTTCAGGACGAATGGAAGCTTCGCGGAAACCTGACTCTAAACCTAGGTGTGCGCTACGAGTATGTATCGCCGCTGACAGAAGAAAATGACCAGATCGCGAACCTTGATCTTTCGCCGGCGGTGCTGAATCCCGCCTTGGGCACTCCAAACGTGGCCATCGTTTTACCTAGACAAGTGGGACCCTACAGCGGGAACCTTCCGGCAAGTCTGCTGCGCCCCGACCGCAACAATTTTGCTCCCCGCATCGGAATCGCCTGGAAACCTCTCTCCAAAACCATTGTCCGCGCGGGATACGGAATCAATTACAACACGGGCGCTTACCAGGGAATCGTTCAGCAGTTGGCGTTTCAGCCGCCATTCTCGACCACAGCGACGAACATTCAATCGGCCGCAGGCGATCTTACACTTGCAAGCGGTTTCCCTATATCGACCACCGAGGGCATCACCAACAATTACGCGGTGAATCCTGACTACCGCCTCGGTTACGTGCAGATTCGGAACCTCGATATCCAGCAGCAGATTCGCCCGACGATCTTGCTGAACATCGACTACACCGGGACTAAAGGCACCGATCTCGATGTTCTGGAAGCTCCCAATCGAACGGCGACCGCGATCCGAATTCCGAACGTACAGGCATTCACGTTTGAGAATTCCGTCGCTGACTCCGAAGCTAACGCAGTATCCGTCCGTCTGCGCAAGCGCCTGGCGCGTGGATTTTCTATTGGTGGGATCTACACATTTTCGAAGTCGCTCGACAACGCATCTTCAATTGGAGGGGGCGCTACCTCAGCTTCGACCAGTGGCGGACTCGGCGCCGGGGGCACGGGCCCAGGTGGTGGCGGAGCCGGAGGCGGCGCGGCCTCTACATCAAGTACTGGAACTTCGAACGTCGCCCAGGATGCATTCAACCTATCCGCCGAGCGCGGACTGTCGAGCTTCAATCAGACCCACAGATTCACCGCCGATTACTTGCTGGAGTTGCCATTTGGCCACGACAAGCGTTGGCTCTCGGGCAACTCGCCATGGCGTGCAATTTTCGGAGACTGGCAGGTGAGCGGTGACTGGACGTTTGCATCCGGCCTGCCTTTCACTCCACGTTTGCTGGGCAACTTCGCCGACGTCAACCGCGGCTCAAACGGAACCCTGCGGCCCGACGTAGTTCCCGGACAATCTGTCAGCATCCCGAATCCCTCGATTGGAATGTGGTTCAACACCGACGCTTTCGTGGCGCCGCCAACTGGTCAATATGGTGATGCCCGCCGCAACAGCATCATCGGCCCTGGCACCAAGGTGTTTGACATGGCATTCACCAAGATCATTCCGTTAAAGGAATCGCGCATGTTGGAGTTTCGGGCGCAGGCGACCAACATCTTCAACATCCCGAACTATTCGTCGATCGACACAGTCGTGAACTCACCGACCTTCGGACGAGTCACAGCGGTCGGCGCCTTGCGGCAAATTACGATGACGGCTCGCTTTCGCTTTTAGGAGGACGGATGGCTGCTGGCTCAAACAGATTCGTGCGTAAGGCCATGGCACTTGTGCTGCAAGTTGCCGTCCTGTCGTTCCCCGCCGTTTCGCAGCAGGGAGACTATCGGGTCCGTGTGGAGTCCGAGTTGGTACTGGTCAATGTCACGGTCAAAGATAAGAGCGGAAACCTCATCACCAATCTGAAGCCGGAAGACTTCACCATTCTGGAAGACAATAAGCCCCAGAGAGTCCTTTCGTTTGATATTGAAAATATCGACACGGTAGCCAATCAGGACGTCGCTCAGTCTCATCCGTTAACGAATCAGCCGTCACCCGCTCAACCTGCGGCGTCTGCCTCTTCAACAAGCAATACCGATCAATTCAAAGACCGCCGTCTCATCGTGCTCTTCTTTGATCTCTCCGCGATGGAGCCTGACGAGATCGATCGCGCCATCACGTCTGCCGAGCACTACGTCGATGCCCAGATGGCTCCTGCGGATCTGGTGTCGATCGTCTCGCTTGGAAGTTCGCTCCTGGTCAACCAGGATTTCACTTCCGATCATGATCTACTGAAAAAGCAGTTGCAGGCTTTCAGCACCGGCAGCGGACAAGGCTTCGAAGAGGGCACAACCGGCACGACCGAAGGCACTCCGGATACAGGTCAACCCTTTACCGCCGACGACACCGAATACAACATCTTCAACACCGATCGCCGCCTGGAAGCATTGCGCTCTGTCGCCGAGAAGCTTTCCCACGTGCAGCAGAAAAAGTCTCTGATCTATTTCTCCAGCGGCATGGATCGTACCGGAATCGAAAATCAATCCGAACTTCGCACTGCGGTCAATGCGGCCATCCGTTCCAATCTCGCGATCTACACCATGGACCTTCGCGGTTTGCAGGCAATCGTGGCCGGCGGAGAAGCGCAGAACGCCAGCATGCGCGGAACGTCTCCTTATTCCGGTCAGTCGATGATCAACGCGCTGAACTCCAATTTCACCACGCAGGAAACACTTGTCACGCTGGCCAGCGACACGGGTGGAAAGGCTTTCCTCGATTCCAACGATTTCAGTCAGGTTTTCAGAGGAGTCCAGCAGGACACATCGACTTACTACCTGCTCGGCTATCACAGTAGCAATCCGGCTAAAGACGGCCGTTACCGCCGGATCAGTGTCAAAGTAAATGTGCCGGGCGTCAAGATCGATTACCGCCGCGGCTACTACGCGCCGGCCGACTATCAGCATTCGACGAAAGAAGACAAAGAACTTCAGCTTCAGGAACAGTTAGCGTCCGAGTTGCCAGTAACAGATCTGCCCCTCTATATGAGCACGGCGTACTTCCGCATAGATCCAAAGAAGTACTACATCGAAGTCTCGCTCGTGGTGCCTGGGTCTGAAATCCCATTCACGCGTGCCAGCGATCGTGATAAAGCGAATCTGGATGTGATTGGTCTTGTACTCGATCCCGAACAACATCCCCTGACTCACATTCGCGACACGGTGAAACTCGCTGTCGATACATCCTCAGAAGTACGTAAGAAAAATGTCCAATACAACACCGGACTCGATCTGCCTCCCGGCAAATATCACTTGAAGTTCGTCGTGCGCGAGAATCAGACCGGACGGATGGGATCGTTCGAAACCGACCTCATTGTCCCCGATCTCAAATCACAGCCACTGAAGATGAGTTCGATCGTGCTTGCCAGTCAAACGCAAACGGCAAAGAAGGGATCGCCCGGAAATCCGCTGGTTCGCGACGGTGAAGAAATCATTCCCAATGTCACCCACGTTTTTTCCTCGACGCAGCACCTCAAGCTCTACTACGAAGTCTACGATCCCGGACGCGGAAATGCGCCACAACAGCAACGAACCGAACCTGCTAATTCGGAGATCCATTTGCTAACCAACGTAGCCTTCTTCCGCGGGAAGGCCAAAGTGTTCGAAAGCTCCCTCGTAGAAGTGACCGCACTCAACGCCCGCGACCGCAAGGCCGGAGTCTTCCAGTTAGACCTGCCTCTCAGTTCGCTGACACCTGGGTTTTACACGGCGCAAGTGAATGTCATCGATGACGCCTCTGGCTCTTTCCTGTTTCCAAGATTCGCGTTGTTGATTCGCCCCGAGATTACGTCGAAGGCTCGTTAGATCCGAACCGGGACCGATTGGTCAGCTGTTGATGCAAGACGGGAATCGAAATGTAAGCTCTTGGGAATAAATGGTCGGGGAGAGAGGATTTGAACCTCCGACCCCCTGGTCCCGAACCAGATTCCAGCAATTGTTGAGAAGTATTGAATTGTGTAGAACGCAAGCCTTTGTTGTTGAATGAGTTAGCGCCGCGCCTTGGACTGATATTGATTTTTGATGAACGTTAGTGCTCCGACCGACGCAGAATCGTCTACACCGAAACGGAACCTGTTAGATATCGCAGGTAGGCATCTGGATAATTCTCAGGAACAATCGAAGTACGAGCTGATTTCGTGAAGCGGCTTCCTCGCACGAAGCATCTTAGACTGGTGACATGTCACCCCCTCCCGGTGCCGTAAGCAGCGCAGGTTTTCTCTTCCCCCCAGCACGGCATTCCGCGAACGGAAGAAACCTCACCCCTCATCCTGCCCGATTCACCACACTGTCCGGCAGGATCAGGCGCAGATCCCACCCGGAAACAGAACTGTTCGGAGAGCGAATCGGGCCGGGATTTCGCTGCGAATCGGCTCAGGGAAAGAACGGCGGATCGGCAGCCAAAACAAAAACCTTCCCCGAGTCTCAGCCGGTCCCAAACTCACGCCCCTGCACCGTCATCAACGAACTCATTTACTGGATTTTCTGCGTCTGAGGGAACACTTCATCAACTCGTTCAAAGCCTGCTCGTATTTAAAAATATGTTTGATCTCGCCCTCACGTCCGATTTGAAACTTCGCGCCCTTGGATTTCGCTGATCCGTGCCGAGTTCCTCTTGCTGATGGGATTCAACATCCTGAAAGTACAAGAGTTCGGGGTCTTTGCCCTCAACGTCCTTGCCCACAAAGACCAGTGTCTCCACGGTCGGTTTACACATACGCTCGGTCCGCAAATTGAACGGACAGATAGACCCCTTCCTCAAGAGCTTCGCCTCAACCGGCTCTGCGTAGTTCACCAATCGGAGCTTCGAATAGCAGCGTTTCGTTTCCTCAATTTCCTCAGGTCAAGAGAACGCTGACTGGCGACAAATCGACGCCATAGCTAGAAAAGGGCAAACACCCCAGCCTTCGGTATCACCTATACTGCCCATCCGCCTATCGTGTCCAAGTGAGAACTTTCACTGATTCCCATTAAACAGCCGGATTGTGCACCGCGAGGTCAGAATATCTGTGTAGAATTTTGAGGGGGAACATCGGTCCGAGAAAGTCGCCCTGACGGTCTTCGGGCGATTTCGGCCTACCGTCCAAAGGTGGGGATATTCATGGCCACGCGAACTACCAACTCGCGATAGCGGGATCTAGGATATTCATCAGTTTCGGGATAAGCATCAGGGGCCGACTACGTACGCTACACGGAAAATCTCTGCGCCAGTCATAACGTAGAAGTAGTCCTAGAGTACCTTGTAGCACGGTTGAAGAAATAACCCGAACAAGCAGACTGAGACGCGATGTTCCAACACACACGAGAGTTTGTCATTCATTTATTCCTCCCGTTTATTGGATCCGGTTACTCCTTGTTCTGACTTTGTAACAGACTGGGAAGCTTTAACATAATTCATCCCTTAAATAGTGCAATCCGGGGACTCCATAAGTACTTGTAAACAAAACCTTGTCTTAGGGGTGTTGTTCTGTTTTCGTAATGCAATGGGATTTGCTTTCGGAAATTCCTCGCGGTCGCACATACTTTCGCCCGATTTCCTTAGGTGCGGCGTGTCTGGATTGAGATCGTGTCTGGATTGAGATCGTGTCGCCGTGCCCTTGCCCGCAAAAATTAGTCGTCGCTCGTTACCAACGTAGCGAGCGTAACTGGAGGGCCTGGCCGCTACCGGCACTCATGCCATCTAAGGATGGGTGACAATCTCGTGGAATCTCGCACTCTTGCTCTCGGCCAGGAGGCACGTGAATAATGTGCTTCAAATGAAAGGTGCTGTACAACCTCATTTCAGTTACTGCAGAATAGGAATGTGGATGCTACTCTTGATTCCTCTGTTTGAGGTTCACAAGAGGACAAGTCCCACAAGAGAAGTTACGCGGTGCGCACGAGAGATAAAATCGAGTTAGACGCGAGAGTGGAACTCATTAAGAGGACTATTGAGAGTCGCCTCTCAGATCAAACCTTGTCAGTCAAAGCACTTGCAATCGAAATGCGGCTTTCCCAATCCGGGCTTCGATGTTTCATGCTAAGGCACACGGGCATTGGCCCTAAGCAGTACATTATCAGAGCTCGAATCCGTTTTGCCGAACAGCTGTTAAGTGCTTCTACGCTTTCGGTAAAGGAGGCGATGGCCGCTGCCGGGATAAATGACTCGAGCCATTTCTCCCGCGACTTTCGGCGTATAGTCGGCGTTAGTCCCTCAGATCGAAGACTCGTGAGAAGACTGTGAGTTTCATAACAAGCATAGGAATGTCCCGAACCGCACGCAAGAAGTTTTACGGCTTCTTCGGAACGCCTAAGAATCGTAAATTGGCGATTTGGCCTACAGAAAAACGTTGCGCGATTCAATGCTCTCCCATATCGTTCTATCGAAACTTGGGACTGAGCGGACTTTCGACGAATCTCAAGGGTCTATCGTGTCCGAATTTTCAGTAACGTATGTTGCCCTATGGGTGATAGTGATATGGGAGGGCATACTGTTGCTTGCGGTACTTCAGCGACTGGCACAACTCCGTTACGCCGAGCGACAACGCGCTTCTAGCTTTGTGGCCTCTCTCCCTGTCGGCACCGAAGCCCCAGATTTCACTGTTTCTGGGTTGAGCATCGAGCGGCAGGATGTATCAGCTGTCACTAACGAGACAGGACGTATCGCACTTTTCTTGTCTGTTGCATGCTCAGTGTGCCAAGAACTCATCGAGAGCCTCCTTCATACCAAGCACGCCGGCTGGGGTACGATTGTGGTCCTTTGCGAGGGCGACGCGGCCGGTTGTGCTGACATGGCACAGCGATTAAGTGGGATGGTTGATGTCCTGTACGACGGTAACGGAAGAACCGCAGCCCGTTATGGCATTTCCGCCTTTCCGACTACAGTGGCGATCGGCCATGACCGTAGAATTCTTGGCTATGGAAATCCCACTACGATGCTGGAACTGAAAGACTTCGTCACCGCCAACACTGGCGTGCCTAAGAATGAGCCTCCTCGCAAAGTCCAGTCGGTAGTTGACCAAGAGCGATCATCGTGTGTGAGAACTTAGATTCGTGAAGAGCACGTTTATGTCATTCGACTCAAACGAACACCGGATACGATTCGCTACATGGGGTTTGGTCTTTACGATGTTTGTCGCAAGCGGTGTCTTGTTTGCGATGAGAACGCGCTTCGCATTCCTTCCGGCGGCTGTAGTTTTAGGCTGGTGTCAGTCGGGCGGAATATGAGGAACCTCCCTCGTGGGAACGATCACGCCCCTCGTGAAGGTGGCGCACAGTTACTGGATTAAGGCAGCAGCAGCCTATACGATTACTGGATGTATCAGTGCAACCTGCGTTGGTGTATTGCTGGGCTCTTTTCCGGTAGTGTCTACGGTTCGGGCCTACGGCCTTGGGATCGTAGTGCTTTTCTCTTTCCTAGCCTTTGTACGAGAATGGGCAGGCTTGAAAGTGCCACTTCTGGAATGTAGGCGGCAGACGGAGAAGATGTGGGCGGATGAATACGGATTCATTGTGGCTTCCGCAATGTGGGGCTTTCACATTGGATTAGGTTTCGTAACGTACTTGTCAAACGGTAGTTTTATAGTATTGGCAGCTATCGTTTTAACGTGGGGTCGTCCTCTAGATGGGGCGCTCCTGATGCTGAGCTATTGGCTTGGCCGAGCATTGCCCGTCTGGCTTTTGCCAGCACTGTGGCCGTCGCGCGATCCCGAGCTCTTGATAAGAAATCTCTTGGCGAGTCGGACCATGTTTGGCAAGATTGCTGGTCTCACATGTGTCTGTTTAGCACTAGCGATTGTTCTTGACAAGTTCGGAAAAAGACTTCTGTTTAAGTAGCAGGAATCTCAGTGACAACAAGCACTCTGTTCTCAGTAAGCTATTGCATCCTCTGCATGATAATAGCAGCCGAAAGCATCCTGCTACTTGATGCAATTTGTGATGTAGCTAACTTTATTTCCAAATACGACAAACCTAGCCTTAAATGGTTTGGGTTGGCACGCGGCACAGCGATTCCATCCATGAAGCATCGGCTCCTGGATGGCTCACAAAACTTCCAACTGGAAGCGCTACGCGGGAAGGCTAGTGCTCTGGTTTTTGTCTCTCCTGAACACTTGGGATCTAAACACTATTCGTCTCTTTCGATTGGAGTTCGTGTTTTGTGGCAGCGACTGAATGGCAACTTGATGATCGTTTGTACAGGCACGCACGACAGATGCAGCGGCCTAGTAACAGACCACGTATCGGGATTTCCAGAGCGGAATGTGATTGTCGATGACGCCGGGCTGCTCGTTCGGTATTTTAGAATTATTGATACCCCTCAGGCAGTTCAGTTAGACAACAAAGCGACTGTTGAGAAGTATGGCAAACTGGAGACATCGCAAGATACCGAGAGCACGCATACGCATGTCGAAACGTTACCCGCCAATTCGAGCACAAAACGGACTTGGCCCGAGAATCGGGCCATGAGCGGAGCTGGCTTTGCACGAGTCGACAGTGAAGTTGCCTGTGTTCTCACCAGATTCCGCTTGCGCTCACCCTTGGGCGTGATACCCCTCTATTTCTCATTCCGTGCGATTCGGCGAGAAGCGAAATATCTCAGTGGATTACTTGACGCTGTTTTTCTCGTCCAGGACTTTCGAACGGTCTATACATTGTCGCTTTGGCGGGACGATTGGTCGATTGTTGGTTTTGGTGGGGTTCGATCACATGTGAGAGCGGCTAATCGTGCCGTTTCGGAGGTAAGATCGTTTCCACAGGCAAACCCAAGGTTAAAGATATGGTCAGCACAATTCCGTCTTTGGGCAGTCAGCTGTCATAATGTCGACTGGGAAGGAATCGACCTACAATCGCTCCTCGGAACAGAATGGCGGAAAAGGCAAGACCTCGCAGATCGTCTTTCTGGCTTTCACGGAACTCCCAATGAGCCCCATTAGTCGTGCACCGTTGCAAATCGCGATTGGAATTGTGTTTCTCCTGGCAGGCCTTACCAAGCTTCGTCACCCCGCAGTATTCAAAAAGGCAATAGTTGAGTTTGATATCCTCCCGCGATATCTAGCTCACCCCACCGCCATACTCATACTTATCGCAGAGCTATCAATCGGCCTAGGACACTTAACCGACAGATATCTACATGTTGCGGTACTGGTTGGTCTTGCGATCCTATCTGTGTTTGGTATTGCAGTTTTCGCAAGCTTGGCCCGGAAGCGCAAACATTCATGCCATTGTTTCGGCGATAGCAGTGAGCCTGTTTCTTTCTACACCTTGATTCGGCTATTCTTACTTGGCGCCGCTGAACTATCGCTTTTGCACATCGACCCCCAGCTGCGCCTCCCATCACTTGGAGCGGTGCCGCTCGGTCTAGCTGCGTTTTGGGCGGCTTTTGATATTTGGGTAGCATTGTGGCTGCTGAGTATATCGAGGTTGATTAGGATCTTTAGAGGTTCACAGGCATTTAACTAGTACACTTGAGACCTCAAACGATAACAGCGCGTTCTGTGCTCCGACAAATGGAGGGTATTTTATGCATCGCAAATTGGCCGATTTATTGGGAGACAATACTTGCCGTCGCGGATTTCTTAAGCAGTTTGTGTCCTCGACAGCTGCCCTTAGCTTAGCCATATTGGGGTTTCCGAAAGCTGCAAGGGCCGGATTTCCGGGGACTCATCATGTTGCCTGTTGTGCGCTTTGTTTACAAAGCTCCGGTTGCGTCGGCACATATACGGCGACGTGGTGTTGGACTTGCCCACAGTGGGGTGAGGGAGACGATTGCTCGATTTGGTCCTGTTCGGAATATTTCAGCAGTGGTCACTGTAATGGAACTCCCTGCAGTGAAACAAACGAGTGGGAAGGCTCTGATTGCAGTTGTTCTAAAGTCGCGTGCTCGCATGCTGCGGATACGCTGCAGTCTTGCTTGTGAAGAGGGCGACTAAACAGCTCATGGAACAACTTTGGAAGCTATTGGTACTATCGGCGACTTTAGGCATTGTACTTGCTCTTCACGGGCAGCGTACCGACGAGCACGAGGTATCGGTTGATGGGATAGTAACGGCACAAAGCACAGGAATGCCCATTGCTCGGGCAAAGGTAAGTGCATACAAGGAAGAGTCCGCCAACTTGCCAATCGTGACATATACAGACGACAGCGGTCGGTTCAGGATTCAGGCTATTGATCCTGGTCGATATGTCTTTGTCGCGGAAAGGAATGGGTATATAACACAGAAATACGGAAAGGAAACGCAGACCGCGGGAGGAACGGTTCTAAGGCTCACTCCCGCCATGCATCTCCATGACATGAATTTTCAATTGATATCGGCGGGAATAGTCACAGGCCGTGTTGAACAGTACAACGGAGAGGCAGCGGAAGCAGCAGTCGTGCAGCTTTATGCGACTGAGATCATACACGGACAGGAGCGGCTTATCGCGCCGCACAATGCCACGACCGATGACCGCGGCGAATTTCGTGCTTTTGGGCTCGAGCCGAGACGCTATTACGTGTGTGCCGCAATCCCAGAAACGGATCGAGGTTATAAACCGGCAAAGGGCAGCCCCGCAGAACAAAGGTCCACACCTACATGTTTCCCGGATGTCCAAGATATCAGGCAGGCTACGCCTATCGAGGTCAAAGGCGGCGTAGAAACTACGGTTAGCATTATTCTAGGCAAGAGCACAACATTTCATATTATAGGAACCATTCGGGGCTTTAGCACCGGTTTGGTGACACCAGCGCGCGTTACTTTGCAACCGGACAACCCCTCATATGACGTCGTTTATCCTGGCCGCGATACGCTTGCAAGCTCCCAAGGGAAGTTCGACCTTGCTGGAATAATTCCTGGCACTTATACGATTAGTACTGTGCTTAGCAGAGATGGGATCGTCTATGGCGCCTGGCAGCGAGTCGACGTGAGTACGTCTAACGTCGATGTGAATCTTGTCCCTGTTCCCAGGTTCACGATAAGGGGGAATATTAAGCTGGTAAATGGCAGTGACGCACCTATGCAACTTCTCACTGTCGCATTGAAGCCATTGAATTCGCCTATCGTATCATCATCAACATTACTAGCGCACCCGAACAAAAAAGGAGAGTTTGCAATCGTCGGTGTTGATCATGACGTTTACGAATTGCAAATCGGAAAGCTGCCGCCGGACTCCTACATTCAGTCTGTACAAGTGAATCGCGAATGGGTTGCGCCAGACGCAATCGACCTTAGCTCACCGGATATTTCGGCCGGAGTTGCGATTGAGATTACACTTGCCGGAAGAGGAGCCCGCGTGGAGGGGGTCGTGCTCGACGCTCAAGCCCAGCCTTTTGGGGGTGCATTGGTCGTTATAACTTCGGTTTCGGATGCCAGTGGTAACTACTCAAAGTTTCGCGAAGTTAATACGGATCAGACAGGGCGATTTTCAATTCGTGGGGTTGCGCCCGGCAGCTATCGATTGTTTGCCTGGGAAGATAATACCGTACCTTACAAAAACCCAGAGTTCTTAAAGCCTTATCAAAGCCAGAGTACCGAACTGACTTTGCATGAGAACGACCAAGAGAGTGTGCGTTTGTCGATCGCTTCTAACGATTCGAAACAATAAATAGCAATTAAAGGTGTTGCTTCTCGTTTGCAGAAGCAGCTACCGAAAGAAAGTACATTCGCATGGCACTCAAGGCCCGGCTCGCTGTCGTCGTGATCAGTCTACTTCCTGTTGTCGGTGAACCGGAACTTCAAGTGTGAAGCTCACCTACCGGCCTCAAGCCTTCTCCATTTCCACTGGTGTGAATAGCTTTCTTGGTGTAACACACGCGTTATCGTTACTGTCCCCCGGCAAGAGTCCCGGCATCGACCAGAGTCCGTCAGGTTGCCGCGAAGACGGCAAGAAGTTCCGCGCGGTGAGGAACGATCTGATCTCAAATGATCCTTACGAACCAGAAGGCAGGGAGTTCGAATCTCTCAGGGCGCAGATGTTTTGTCAGGCGTGCCGCGAGTGGTAGCGACGTAATAAAGAGCTACTGCCGGGGGATTGGACACCCTCGTGTCTGAGAGGACTAGCAGGCTGCGGAAAAACGGGTGTTCAGCGAATGATCGATTAGGTAAGCTTTCAGTTCGCCTTGCCAGTCCCTGAAACGGATCCATCCTCTAAATTGATTCGGACTTTATTACCCCAGCGTGTCTTGTGGACGAGCACGCGACAGTCCGGCGAAAACTCGAAGGTTCCCCCGGCGAACCATTGCGGCGTTTCATCGGTAACAATTTCAACGTTCGGGAACTTATCTGCTGGCCAGATTTCTTTTAACGTGATGTCCTTGATGAAAACCCCGTGGTCCGGTCCTTCCCGGATTGGGTCACCGAGGTGATCCCGTCGTCGGTAAATCCGCAGAGCAGAACCGGTAGAGCCGGCGGCGTGCATGTTCAGAACGATCAAAAACTCGCCGTCATCGGAGATCAGTGACAGGGGACATGCGGGAACGGGGTGCGCGTTGCTCGAATCGAGGACTACGCTCCATTGCACCCGGTTAGTCCAATATGTCGCGGGCGACGTTAGCCTATCTTTCGCGTTGATAAAGTTCTCTTTGGGGAAGACCTGTAGCGATACTTGCTGAACTCTAGCTCCGTTTCCTAGCTTCGGCTCCAGATGAACGTCACTGATGACTAAGAAATTTCCATTGTTCGAACTGACTGCCTTCAGGCAAGGGGGAAGAGGCCCCGCCAGTGCAGGTCGGGCGCAGGAAAGCATCAGAAATAGAGGAAGCAAGCGGGCGCTTTGTCTCCTGAATCGCATCAGAATCAGCCCCCTTTTTGAGCTAAGGATACATTATCGTCCAGTCCTTATCGTCCAGTCCTTCAGCGATTAACCCAGTACCACGAAACTCTCTTGTTTCCACAGCACAACTTGATAAGAAGAAGGCATGCGCGGAAAAGACGAGCAACAGTTGGACGTGTTCAGCTACATCAGCCCAGAGCAGCGAGATCCGCACGATCACCCCTTGCGCCCTCTCCGTGTCATGACCGATGAGGCATTAAGGGAGCAACCACGGTTCAACAAGCTGTACGCCAAGACAGGGCGACCGTCGATTCGCGCTGTTGCGGAAGGTTCGGCATCGCGGGATCTTCAAGGTGGGATGGGTCTTCACCTTTGCTGCAGCCGCCTACAACTTGGTCCGGATGAGGAATTCTCCGATTCAAGCGACGTAAGCCGAGGTTGCAGTGTGCTCGCAGGACCGAAACCGAATCCGCGGGGCAACAGCGGATACAGCCAGAATCACAAAATCACCGAGACGGGAGAAAACCTAAGTCGCGAAGCCTCATTTTTCCGCAGCCTGCTAGATCTTCGCGGTCGTTCTTACGAATTTCTCGTCCAGGGAACCCAAGTCAAAGGAGGATCGGATATTCACCCGCATCCTCACTACTGAGCCATAACTGCAAGTCGATCCTCTGGTCTGGCGATTCTTCGCGATCATGCTTTTCACAGAGCCATCGGATTTGCTTTGAATCTTCACCGGCAAAATAGGTGCGCAGGTTTTCTTGCGTACCGCATAGTTCACAGGGTTGGGAGAGCAGCTTTCCTAAACGGATGCCGTAGACTACAGCTTCGGCCGCTCGACGTTTGTCTTCCGGCCTACCACGTCTTTCGACTTTCTCAGTCTTCGGCGGAAAGCGTTCACCGGGTTCCTGTGCATTGACGTTCCGAGAGATTTGGGGTAGGGTTGACATAGTATTAACCTCCTTCTTTTCTGTTGGTTGTGACGCCTGACACTGGGATTGAATGAGGTGTACGAGCGCGTGGCTCGCGTAAGCTGCGCGCTCTTTTTTGTAGGTGAAAAAGTAAAGGGCCAAGGCTTTCGGCCTTGGCCCTTCGATTCTGCTAATTGAGATTTATGTCGCCAGCGACAACCTGGTCCGCCTCCGCCGCCGCGGACTCCTTGCCTTCGATCAGGCTTTTTCCAGTTCACAGGAGCGATCTAATCACGAACGAGCTCTTGACTCCAGTGAATTCTCGCGTTGCCCGACTAATAATTCCCATGGGAGCTATCGAAAAAGATAAAGCTATCCGGACACAACCTTTGAAAATGCTGATCCGAGGAGCAGCTTTGAACGCCTGCTTCCTGGTCCCGAACCAGATTCCAGCAATTGTTGAGAAGTATTGAATTGTGTAGATCGCAACGCATTGTTATTGAATGAGTTAGCGCAGCGCTTTGGACCGATCTTGATTCTTGATGAACTTTAGTACTCCGACCGACGCAAAATCGTCTACAGCAAAATAGAGTTCCCCCCGCTCTTGAGACGGTGTTCATTTCCACACCGTGCAGCCATCCGCTAAGGATCGACATTGGCCAGCCCTTCTTGTTATTTGTCCAGCAGTCACTTCTCTGCGACTACGGGAGCGTGTGGGTTTATCGTGACAATCTTCATCTCACCGCTTGATTCCTTTTGAAACCAGACCTGTCCCCTACCCACCATCATGCCGTCACCGTTCCCGAACAGACAATCCGGAGATTGAGCCAAAATCGCGTGCTTCACCTCTGGTGTAACGATAGCTGAATACTTATCGACAAAATCGGACGGAGAGAAGATCTCAAAGCTGTGATTCTGCTGCAGGATACGAACTGGATAGTGGACGAGCGAGGAGAATTGCTTTCTATCGGTTGCCTTCACGACGCTTTGAAGTCTAATGAGAAAGGATCTTGCCTCAGTCGCTATCTTCGGTCCCCAAGCATCCTTTACAGTACTTTGCTCACACCGGCCAGTATCCTGTGAGGCGCTGATATTCTGCAACCCGCAAAAGGCAAGTAATAACACCCCCCAAAGTTGGCATTTCATCAGCTTTGACGTGGGTCTATTCCGTTTCCACAACCACGATCCTATCAGAAGGCTGAGTCCTGCTCCGATCAGCATGTCGCCAATACTGAAGCCGCTAAACCTGTCACAGAGGATCAGCACATGGTCGTCGAGCCGCGCCGCTCTCCAGACACTCACCGGAGACCCATGCTGTCCCAAAACCGGCATTTTGCCGCCATTGACAATCGTTACGATAGCATTACATGCAGCACCAACAAATACCAGGACGGTGTATGGGCTCTTTCTCGCCGGTCTATTTACCCATAGCACCACCATCCAGAAGCCCACGCAGCACCACAGATTCGGATAGATCTGCCAGATGATTCTGGTGAGTATTATCAGCATCTTTTAACCGGATTCCGTTCCGAGCGCCGGTGCATGAAGAGACTGGTGCAATGTGGGATTACCATTGGGACAACCACACGCGGGATGCGAACTTTCTGTTGCACGGAGTCCCGAGGAGAGCCGGGCACCGACCCACTTACCGCAGATCACGATCTTCGGTGGAGACCGCAACACTGCCTCAATATCGGCGTCGTAGGGATCCCGATCTATAACCGTGCTCCAAACTCGAACGAGCCCCCGTCTTGAATCAGCTCGTCACGCGTTCGTCTCAACCCATACTACCGATCAAGAGCTGTCTGTTGGAAATAATCGGTAGTCCGGCTTCTCTACCACTCTGATCGGAAGATGCAATTCCCATCGATAGATCGTAACCACAAGAAGAATTAACATCGCGTAGAAGAGCGACAGTATGGCGAGAATAATGCTTTCGTAGCCTTGAAGGTAAGCAACGACCACCCCAGTGGCGCATGAAACTACTGTATATACCCAACCCGCTTTGAAGAACACCTGCAACTCTGTTTTGCAGCTGGGGCAAGCAGTCGGACTGACGCGTAGCTCGTCCACCGTTAGTGGCGTCTGGCACTTCGGGCATCGTCCTCGGACCGACACTCATAACTCCTTAATCTGCTTAGTGGCAGACGGAGCTTACCGTATCAGGAACCGCACGCGCCGTCGCTCCAACTACCTTCGTCCGAGCAGTCCTGTGCGCGAGAGCCAACTCGTGCCACTTGCAATTGCCGGCCCGAAGCACTAAGACTGCCATCCTCGTCGGCCCGGATTGATAACTCCGGGAACGTCATTGTCTGAGGCTTTAGTTATTGCCAGAGGGGGTCCTGAAGGCGCCGAATAACACCGCCAAGCAAACAACCGCGGCAATCGTCCACACCAACGCCTCGGCCGCCTTTACAGCCACCATTGTGTCCGAGCTCAGTCTAGCTAATCTCGTCGCGGTCAGTAGCAGTGTAAGGGTGACGGCACCGAATACAACGCGATCTACTAGGAACCGAGATCTCAAACTGATTGATGTGGTAATGAAAGCTGCGAGTGCAAGGCCAAAAAGACTTACTGGATCGTGCGGAAATCTAGCGTACTTGGTAATCGTCAACCAAACTGTCACACTTTCATATGCACAGAAGAGTAACACCGCAACAAGTATTGCACGATTCTGAAGTAGTCCGCGGCTCGCGGTCATTTCATCTCTCCTCGTTTGCTGGGCTTCCTTACAGTGATTAAGGCTACGGTTCCTGCTCCTCAGGTTGGTCGTCCGCAGGTGTCTCCTCAACGACTGGTTGTCCTTGTCCATACTTGCATTCCACATACGATTTTCCGACCATTCCGAGGTCATAAGCAACGGCTCCTCCCGTGTAGAGCCAACCTGGTCACGGCAGTAGACTGGCGACAGCAGGCCTTAATACAGCAATGCCCGCAACGTTCAGCACGGTCGTAATCGTTACGCTTCCATGAGGCCCGACGAAGTTGTCGATGAGCCTTTGACCCATGCATCCTGCCGTCACCTTCTGGGTCTTGGGTTGAGGAGGGCTTGGCGGGGCGGCTCTTTTACTTGAGATCGGGAGTCTAGGATGCAGATCATCCCACTCCCTAAGCGTAATATAAAATGTGGGGGCATGCCCCCCGCCGTTACACAGCGTAGTAAATGAGGGGATGGCCCAAGTGCCAGTATTATCCTTCACGTTCCGGTAAGTGAAGAGTGTTGCGCAGCTACCGTTACTGGTTATGAATGGCCTACAGCCGCCCCAGCACACTCTCGAAACCCAGCCACAGCCCGTAAGCCGTCCTGTTTGGGACAGTCGGGAGTCTCAGCCACGCCCGGTACACGTAAGCCGGAGCGACGATCACTGTGGGCACGGCAAGCAGTACCGCGACGCTCAGAAAACCCCGATAGACCGATAGCGCTGGCCGCAGATGCGAATCAATGGGAGGAAGCACCAAGGCCGCTAGCAGGAAGAACATAGCCCAAGCGAGGACCACAAAGAGCATGTACTTCCCCGTCCCGACGTTGCGCAACAAGATTGTCATGACTTCCGTGCTCCTCAGCTAGTAGATGTTGCACTGCGTCAGTATCGTGCTGGCGATGCGGTCTGCTTGTGTGTCCAAAAAGCCTTCCCCTTGGGAGTTGAACAACGCCTGAATCTTATTCGCCCCGACAGCCACCATGCCCAATGGATTCCGAAACATCTGGGTCTTGTGTATCCATTCATGGAAGAGTGTGCTCGGATTATCCGTGTAGTCGGCGTTTATCTGGATGGTTGGAGTCTGAAGCCCGAAGATCGCTCCAGGAGGACTGGTTGTATTGCCCGCATAGGGCGAACTAGAAGGCGTGCCCTGTATATGCCCACTCGCCTGCATCTGGGCCAGATCGTTGCCTGCACTCTGGGCTGATGGGTTGTTACAGTTCTGCAACTTGCGGATAGTGTTCGTTATCCCGTTGTTTGCGGCTACTCCATCAGCGAGCCTAACCGGTCTTCTCAGAGCCGTCGTCATCTTCCGTACATTTCTTTGTCTGATGGGGGAGCAGAGGACGGCAAGAGGCTATTCAAGGTCGCCATCAGAGACCAGACGACGGCGGCGTAGAACAGAAAACTACTCAAGAAGGCAAGCCCGAACTCTCTCAACCTGTCGACCATTCCAGGGCTTCGTAGCACCATGCTCGTTCCTATCATTACTCCGCTGATCAACAGATGCGGGAATAATGACCAAGCCACGGTGGACCCCTTTTTCTCGGCGGTCTGCTTGAAAAAGAAGGCTAGATGCGTCCCGAATGCTGCCAAGGCCAGCACGGCGAAGTATGTCGCGACGCTGCCGAGCCACAGGCTTCTGGTTGCGCTAGCTTCCGCTACGCGAGCGTTCCATCGTAGTTGCAGCGACGGATTGATTTCCTCGAATATCCAGATCCACACGATTCCTAGCGGCCCAGACCAATAGAGTACCCTGCGAATATTCATATAAATCCTATTGACAGCCAGGGTCTTTAAATGCCTCCGAGTATGCAGCGTACGAGCCCTTGGCCGCAGATCCAAAGATAACAAGAGGCTGGGCTTCGAGCCACGTTGCAACTCCAAGTCCGCACCCGAGGATGCCACCCCTACAACCCGCGCTTGCACTAATTCCCAATGCCCACAGCTCGGAAGTGCCGAACGTCTTCATGAACGTCATTTGCGCGTGCTGGACATTGTCCGTCATCTGTTGTGCCGTGCAGGGCGGCTTTTTTTTGGCAGCGCGTCTGCCCAGTCGCAAGCGGCCCAGCGCCCGCCAAGCAAGACCGTCCGTTGTTTGCGGCTACGGGACTTCGGACTGCATCGTAAGTTAAGGGGATCAGGAGGCTGCCCCTTTGTTCCACAGGCTTCGGTGGTTCACTAGTGTCACGATGATCCATCCAACTGCGGCGGATGCTCCGATACCGAGCAATATAAGCCATGAGTGGGACAGAAAATATCCAAACGTCTTCCCGCCGAGAAAGAACGTCCACGCCAACCCTATCGTGAATGTCACTAAAGCCCTTGGGTAGCGCCTTCTTACAATCTGGAGTGCTTCCGCCCTCTCTTCCGCCGTTAGATTGTCTTGTTTTGGAAGTGCTGCGAGAACTATTCCTCGAATCATAGCGGGGACGAGCAGCCCTGCGATAAGCAGACACCCTCCCAGTATCCACGAGCGGTGCGGCGTATCTAACTCAGAGTGCTCGTCTAACCACATGTAGAGGAAGACAAGCCACGCTATCGCGCCAGCATTAACGGCGAATACAAAGAAGTCGAACAAATTCACCCCGACCCGTCGCATTCGAACAGCTACCAAAATGACGAGAGTCAAGTAGCAAGCCAATATCCACAGTTCCCACTCGCTCATCTTTGCCGACCTCCTTCCGTGTCTCTAGTCTGGCAGTTTGTTGCAAACATTCTGAACTTGCTGGTTATAGGCGGATTGTGCAGTGTTGAGAGCGCCTATATTGTTCAACACCCACATTGCGTAGGCACCCGAGCCTCCCCGAAATGCGCCCATCAAGCCAGCGGGAAGGGCGGCGCCACCGTATGAGGTGTAGCACATAGCTGTGAGAGCTGGATTTGAGATACAAAAGACTGCCGAACCCGTTATGAAGCCAAAACCTGCTCCTCCACCTATAGCCTTCCAAGGAGAGCGGCTCTTGATTTCGTTCGTTGTGCTGTCAAGCGTGGATTGTGCTGCTGCTGTGCACTGCTGTTTTGTTTGTGGTGGTTGCGGCACTCCGTTGTTTGCGGCAACCATAATGCTCCCACCCAAATCCGCCGTTTCCAGTCAGGGGCCGTTTGAATCGACTTGAAGTCCGCATTGAACCAGCTTGTCACACAGGCTAAAACTCCGGCACGCAAAGGTCGCAGCCACAATATGCGAGAGGGTAATGATATTGTCCGCGACTGTATCTGACGCAATGCGTCGCGCCGTGTCGTAAATCGTGCCAGCATCATCATCAAAGGTAACGATGCCTTGACTATGTCGCTCATGGTTACCGTGTTTATGGAAAAATCGAATCCAATAGGCCCAACTTGGCTCACTCAATCCACACTCTTGTTGAATTACTGTTTCAAGCGCGTCAAGTCTTCGAAAATATCTTATGAATTGATCGTGAGCTCCCAAGTAAAGACCGCCATAAAATTCTCTTAGGGTTATCCGTGAGTTGCGAGCCGTTGCCAGCTCCAGACTAAACATCATGGCGAGTTGTAACGTTGAAGCGAAACAGAACAGGTCGCGCATACCAAGATCCTGTCGAATTAGTTTTTTGCAATGCTATTGTTTGTGTAATTGACAACTGTTCTTCACAATTGATGCACGCCCTGACGCGCTGCCTCCCTCTGCCTCGAGAGAATATGGACAGGAATTCGTGACGTTGGAGCACGCTGCCCGGATGTCGCCCAAATGCCATTAGCCGATAGCCGTCAAACCGCCCGGTATCGACGGGGGGGGCACACATATATAGACAAGCACTAAATTTGACCACCACTATAGCAGTCGTACTTTTGAGGCGGCGAACTTGCGGCCTCCCGGGGACCCTGGCCAAAGTTGTTTGCGACATTCAACTTTGCTACTTGTGCTTCGTGGTGCTATGTGTCAGCGGCGGTACCGATCGAAGCACAAAAACTATGTTGTAAATTGCCAGTGCTATTAAGCCGAACGAAAGGCTTTCTAGGCGAATCCGTTGGAGAGAGGAACTGAGCATTGGGGCTCCAAATAAATAGCCAGCAACCACGAGCAACGCGTTTGCTACAAGCGCAACACAAAGTGCTAGTGATTTCCAAGCGCCGATCATCTTCCCGTATGGAAGCACCTGCCAAACCCAAAGGGCAAAACCCCCGACAGCCCACAAAATCGCGACAGTCTTCCAACGGCTGCTATCGAGCGTTGCCCCGTGATTTGTGATGTGCACCGTGAACAGACACAGCGCTCCAACCACTAAGGGAGTCAGCAATGCTCCAACGAGTCCTCTAATCATGGCTACCCTCAATGTGACGGAACTAACGCCACCGGTTGCATACATTGGCTCACGGCTTGTTGGTACTGGTCCGCCACCGCCCTGCGCTCGGTACCTTCCTCAGTCGCCGCCGATCCCAGAGTGTAGACCGCCATTGCACCGACGATGTTCCAGACGTTCAGCAGGCCTGCATTGGCCTTTCCGACGCGAACCGGGATACTCATCCCTTTTACTCCCGCATCGTTAATAAAGCCAGCTCCTAAGGCTCCAAGCGATGCCAATTTCCAGCCAGTCGCATATTTCTGGTTGACTCCTTGCATAGATTGAATATAGCTTCCGTACGCGTCATTAACGCACTGCTGCTGCCATGGGGTCGGCTTCGAGCGGTTTGCGGTCAACTTGGGCATGTGAATCTCGTTCAACAGGGAGAGCAACTGGTAAGGCATAGGAAAATGAGGGCCGCAACCCCACATCTTGCAAAGCATTTGACTTATGCTAGAGCCGTCGTCATCGCTTTCGCCGTCCGCCGGAAAGTCCGGGCCGTCCGGCGCTTCTGGGCAGTTGTGTTTTACAGTCCCATCGATCGCCAAGCAATCCCGTAGGCCGAGTGGATCGACGAAGCTCAAGGGGTTGTTGGCGACGTACGCATATCGATTCCAGGCTTGTGGATTCGTCGGGTCGACCGCCTCCAAGCCTACCGGATCAGGTGAGATCCAACGACCTTGACCGGGGTTGTAGCGCCGGTACATGAAATCGTCTATTGCGCCGCCTTGGTTATTATTGCCGCCCACCGTCCATGCGTTCCCAGCGTTCGTGAACTGTATCCACTGATTGGCGGACTGAGCATAGCCTTCTCCGAATGGCGCGTACGCAAAGCCCGGTGTCGCGACTCGTGTTGTCGAGGAGAAAATCCGCGCCGAGCCCAGCCAGTCTGGGTGATTATATTGCCAAGGACCGGTGCTGCCGATCATTGCAATCGCCCCACCAGGCAATGGCAAGTAGACGCCATTCAGAATCTGCGCGTGCGCCGTCGCAAGCGGCGGGCCCCCAGTTGTCGAATAAAGGTATTGTTGCGTACCAGCACTATTGGTGCTTTCGACCATTCTCCCGAATGCGTCGTATGTAAGAGTGCTTGTATTTCCACCGACCGGTGTCGCGGACAAAAGATCGCCCCAGGTGTCCCACGTGTAGCTGTTCATCGTGTCATTGGTGAGTCTTCCGTTGCCATCGTAGCTCGCACCATACCAACCACTTAAATACTGGTTATTGGAAGGATTGTTGTAGTTTGGTGTCCATGTGTCGTTACCAGTCTTTGTTATGTTGCCAAAGGCATCGTACGTGAAAGTCTGGCTCCAGGGCTGATTCGGATTGTTGCAAGTGTCTTGGGAAATCCGATTTAGATCATCGTAGGCGTAATTGCATGTCTGGTTGTCATTGGAATTGAACGGATCGACGATCGTCAAGCTCTGTATTGTCCCGTTAGCGTTTGGACTCCAAGTAAGAGCCCCGCTCATCGTTTGGGGCGTAGAACCAATCGTGGCGGCATACTGTGTTATGGCTCCTGAATTTGAGTCATACGAGAAAGAGTCGTAGTCCCCGGAACCTAGAGTCACCTTTGTAATTGCTCCTAGCGGCGAACTTGATGAATATGTGACACCGGTGACGGGATTCTGGCCCAAGCTGGAAGTGACACTGTTTACCCGTCCCTCAGCATCGAGCCCGTAGCCCATTACCGGAGTCAGTCCTTGCGTCGGGGTCAACAATTGGAGGGACGACAATGCGTAGTTCTGCAAATATCCCGCCTTGGTGTGATAGTAGCCGGCTGAGTTGCGCGTGGACTGGTATTCATCCATGATGTCGCCACGCAATCCCCAGTTGAACCATTCATCAGTGATCTTCGTCTGACTTGTGGGCGGCCATCCACAAGTGTCTGTCTCTGCTTCCACCAGGTGTCCCTTTAAGTTTTGGGCGGCATAATTCGCGGGTGGCGAGAAGAGAGCATTCGAAATGCTGTCATACCTGAATCGCCGGCATACGGTTCCACCCCAATCCGTCAATCGATGAAGTTTGTCGTAGACATAGCATATCTGGCTGTTATCAGCATTGGTCTTAGCCATTAGTTCGCCAGGTTGACTCGTGGGCCCGCACATGCCGCTTGCGAGGTGGTCCCATGTATAGACGATGCGTCCCGTCTCAGGATTGATCTCGTTCGTCATTCGGCCCAGTCCATCGTAGTTATATGTACGTGTTTGGGTGCCATTCAGAGCTCCCGTTTGCGCGTTCTGGCTAACGCTCGTGAGATCTCCAAGAACGTCATAGGTATACTTGGTCAGGAAGCCGGTTGCTGATGTATTTTTCTGCTGGCATGATCCTGCACCTACACCGCTGGCCGTGACGATCTCGCACACGGAAACCAATCTGCCGAGCCCGTCGTATTCGAGATTCTTGCTGAATTGCTTGGCGCCGCTCTTTCCAACGGTTATTAGTACGTCGTTTTGAACGTACTGGTATGTCGTTTGATAGCTTGTCGAGCTTGAGGTTCCTTGGGTAACGCTGAGGACCCTTCCCAGAGCATCGTAGGTGGTGTTCGTTCCCGCTATCGAATTATTCCCCCCTGGATCTCCTCCTGCGCTGTAGGGCATCGTCGTGCGGTTCTCCCGCCCCACGTTGTCATAGTCGGTTTCGATGGTGTCATAGTTCCCACCTGTGTTTTGCAGTTGCTGGCTATAGTTCAGCCTGCCAAATCCATCGACTGTGGTGCGAAAATCCCAAACCGAGTTTCCACCGTTAAACCCTTCCAGTGAAGACTCAACTAGGTTCACGAATGCGCTTCCAGCCACACCGCCCAACGCGATCATCAGATAAAAGGAAGTCAGATATTGCGCCTGTGGACGGCGCCGGTAAAGCTCCCCGTGACAGAACACGCAGCACGCGAACTCGGTGACGAGGAAGCCGACAATAAAAATCCATAGATGCAGGCCGAGCCCGCGATAGAACATCAGCGTGAACACAGTCGCCGCCAGAAGAAGGGGATGAAACAGCCCGGGACGATACCAGCGCGGATGATCGAAGCAGATGATGAACGACAACAGGTAGACGGCAAGCGGCAACATCCACAACAGGGGCACCGGGGCGAGGTCCGCCGTAATAAAGCGTGAGATCGCTAGGAGCATCAACGATCCCAGAGCCGATAGCGAGAACCACTGCAGCTTTGCATTGAGAGTGAGCCCAGCCGAGTCGTCGGTCGCCGAACGGGAGGGGGCAGCTTTCACCTGAGCCGGCGGCTCGTCTTTATTAAGGTTGGACATTCTGGCGGCTAACGCAATTGCGGCTAAGGCATATACCGCATATCCAGCGCACCAGAGCCATGCCTGCGTATTCAGCCGTAGCCAACGCTCAATGAATGCTGGATAGCTCAAAAGTCCCAGCAATGACCCTGCGTTCGAAAGTGCGTACAAACGATAGGGCGACTCTCCGGCAAACGCTTTCGTGAACCAGTGCTGCATCAGCGGACCGGTTGTCGCAAGCAACATTACCGCCGCACCCACACTGACTAGTAGAAGCCTCAGGATCAGCCACACCGCAATCGCCCCGCTCTGCGGCTTCCACCCATTCCCAGGCGTGATTGGAGAAGGCCAAAAATATGCAGCCATGCCCATTGCGATCAATGACGATAGAAGCAGAGCTATATGCACTCGCGTCTGCAAACGCAGAGAGAACTGCCCCACACTCCCATGCGCATAGGCATACCCGGCCAGCAATGTAGTTTGAAAGAAAAACAGGCAAGTCGCCCAAACGCCAGCGGTGCCCCCGAACCACGGCAGAATGTATTTGCCCAACAAAAGCTGGACGCTAAAAAGCAGAAACGCGCCCAGGAAAATCACTACGGCAAAGAGGGCGCGGGAGGTCGTCGATGTCAAGCGATTCCGGTAAATTCCTTGCGGAGCAAGCTTCTTTGCCGGCACAGTTGCGGCTGCTGTAACATTCACGATGGCAACCCTTTATGGAAATGCTAACTTAGGAATCGGTGCCATCGCGTCCCCATCTGATGGAGTCGCAACACTTTGGTAACCAAAGCGCCACTTCGCAAGTCGCCCAATACAGTTATAGCGAGTTGAGAAAAGCTCTCAGCTGTTGCTTCTGCACAGGAGTTAAGTCCTCGTAGTGCTCGCGAATAGCTGCGGCTTCTCCTCCATGCCGCGCAATGGCTTGATGGAATGTAACGGACTTGCCATCGTGCATCATCCATGGGCGAAACCGTAGTCCCCACAACGGGGCCGTACGAAATTTGTTAGCTGTCGATTGATCTAGGTACTCGGGCGTGGCCGATTGGGGAATACCGTCGCCCGTGCCAACGTCGTGTAGAAGAAAATCACTATATGGATGAATAGTCTGACTACCAATCGAGTCAGGAACTCTGTAGCTACCACCATTGATCAAAGTTCCAGGTGGAAGTGTCTTATATGTGCTGACATGGCATAACACACAACCGATCTGATCAAAGAGCTTCTCGCCATCGATCGCATCGGAACTAGCAGCAAGAGCTTCGTCCCGTGGTAGCGGAGTTGTCTTTCTTAATTCCGCGACTAGTCGTTCCAACTCCGTCTGGCCCGTCTTTCTATCTGGTATATCCATTGGAGCCGCTGCTTCGCCAGCTTTGCGATTCTTATATTCGATGGGGTAGAGTCGGTTGCGAATACCGAGTTCATTTCGCAACGAATCGGCGCAGGCAGACAGCAAACTGCCATGTTGGCTCTTCCAGCCGAAACGACCAACTTTCACGCCTTCTCTTGCTTGGTTTGATTCCAGTACAGGTGCGAAGACAGCAACGCCCGATATCCCAGATTTGGCGGCACGCTGTTGCTCGGCTATTTGCACGATGTCGCGGTCATCAATCGCTTCGAGGTAGCCGTCTCCGAATATCGAGATTGACACTCGTTCCCCAGTGATTTCACCTTCACGAGCCTGGTGGAACTCTCCATGACGATGACGAATGCCTCCCTCTAAACCGGGAATGAACCTACCCTCGGAAAAGCTACCCGTTCGTTGCACTGTTAAGCGGCTACTGCCAAAGTTTGAGGGCACCGAGTGACATTGGTCGCAGCTGGTGGCGTTGCTAGGATAGTTGGTGGTCTGTGCCGTGGCATGGCAGAGAAGGACTGCGAAAACATGCATCGCTCTCACGCCACGGCAGAGGAGATATTTCATTGACTTGGGCATGACTTCACGAGGTGTCTTTCAAAAGCACATTCACTCTCAGCTTGAGAGGATTAGGTCAATTGCACGCGCACTTGATCTGTTCGACAGAACTTACCTCGTTACGTATATCTTCAAAGACCAATCCCGCAACAAACAAAGCCAGTAGTTTCATTAGCAGGCGGTTTCGCGAATCGCTCGGGTTGTGCGACTGGCATCTGGCCGCATCCTATTCAGCAACTTGATCACTAAAGCGAGAATTCGCTATCAACGCCCTCACGAATAGCATCACGGGGCTCTGCGCTGAATATTCTCGCTGACGGTTCGTCTTGACATCAGTTAGTCCCAGTAGCTCTTACCCTTCTTCAAAGTAACATCCTCGCTCGAGCCTGTCCTGAACTTAAATTGACCACGAATGACACCACCGTCAATAGTACCGGCAAATTGGCACGCATTCGGGGAGGAGTCTGGCACCGTGAATTCTAGCGTCTTGCCGCTTACTTTCAAATCCACGATCATAAGTTCGCTCGGTTCACCCTCCGCGAATTGCAGTACGCCCTGATAGCCCTTTCGGGTCCGCACAATTCTCAGTTCCTGACCTAAGAGATCGCCGCCCTCCCGATTAAATGACATGTTCGTATAGGTTCCGGTTAGTCGTGGCGTTTTCGCAGCCTGACCTGCAAGTTTGGGAGAAGGGATGAACAACATTGTGAGTATCAAAAAAGCGAGCGAGACAAATTTCTTATCTACTGCAACGAGCATGAACATGACACTCCTTTGTTGTACGCGTTTTGTGCTTGCGGGATCTTGTGCTTGCGGTCTCCTGGATCGTGGTAGAAATGGACCCGATCCGGCTTTCTGAAGTTTCCACCCCAAGTCAAACCAGCAGCTTCGGCATTATTGATTACGTCAGGCCGCTGCGCGGCAGGGATGCGGCTCCATGCGATATCCACAGCGAAACCAGCCTCGTGCAAGCTCCTTCCAGCTGGCGCCGGTGTCGTCGCGCTGGGGTCCGACGCAAGACCGTTTTGGCTCTCCGTGGTTCTGAACGCCGACGTGAAGCTAATCTCAATGCCATTGTCGTTGTTGGCGTCGATCCACTCCTGGATCAGCGGTATCATGGAATCATCCAAGTACGTGTCTCCTAATCCGGGAAGGCTCGTCTTGCAGAGCTTGAGGCCCCAAGGGTCCACGAAATCCAACGGATCATTCTGAGCGTATGCATAAAGGTTACTACCACCAAGAAAGCCAATTGGGTCTTCGCTAATAAACCTTTGCAATATTGGGGAGTAGTAGCGAGCTCTGTGAAAGTATAGGCCAGTACCATCGTTTTCGCGGCCTGTATACGCAAAACTATTGGTTGTAGACCCGCCTGATTGCATGCTGTTGCCGAAAGGATCGTAGCTGTAAAGAGTTTGAAGCGCACCACTTGAGTCGGCCAAGGCGATCGTGCTGCCCAGACCTTCCGTCAGGAACTCTGCATACCCACCAGAATCGGAACGAATGAAGTATTCATCAACGGCACCCTCGATCAGGTTAGCTTTCGGCGCGCTGCCAGTAAGCTCCTGGATTGGATTCGTTCGATCATAAAGGAAACTCGTTGTCGTCCCTAGGATCGTTTTGCTCGCCCTACGTCCGAAAGCATCGTAGCCAAAGCTGGCGGTTGCGCCCGAGTTTATGGTCGACAAATGGTTTCGGGTATCCCAGCTATATACATTCGTGCCATCACTCGTTAGGTTTCCATCGGCGTCATAGGCCATCGCGGCACTGTTCCAGCTTGTCAACTGATTGGCTGCGTCGTAGCTGGCTGACGATAGCGCTGTCGGAAGCACCGTTGTCGCTAGTGAACCCGCCGTAGATACTCTTTGTCCCAGCGCATTGTAGTTATAGGTTAGATTTCCTACACTGTTGGAATTAAGTGCGTAGGCAATTCCGGTAAGGTTCCAGTCCTGATCGTAGGAATAGCTGCCAACTATGCCACTCGGAAGCGTGAGCGTTGAGCGTCGGCCATCGTTGTCGTAGCTAAACGCGATTGTGCTTGAACCCTGAACAATCTGCGTCACCCGATTGGAATTGTCGAAGCTGTAAGTGACTTGTGGCTGTCCAGCGACCTGCATCGCGGAGCGACGGCCTGCGGGGTCGTAGGAGTAGCTGATGCTTCCTTGTGGTGTTGTCTCGGTAGTCAGCCGGTCGAGTCCGTCGTAACCGCGCGTAATCAGTCCAGAGATCGAATCTACCGCTTGCGTCATGCGGTTACCGGCATCGTAAGTGTACGAGATGGTGCTGGCGTACTGACCGTTCTGCGCACCGAACCCTATCCGGGCGACCCGGTTCAGGCCGTCGTAGCTATAGTTGGTGGTCTGGTTCTTCCGATCGGTGAAACTCGCAAGGTTTCCCCCCAGATCGTAGGCATACGTGTCACTCCTCTGCAGGGGATCGGTCCGGGTCGCAACACGATCCATACTGTCATACGTATAGACTGTCGTGTGCTGCAATTCGTCAGTCAAGGTCAGGAGATTCCCGCTCGGATCATACGTGAATGACGTTTGGTTGCCCTCTGGATCCGTGACTTGCGTGATGTGATTCAGGTTGTCGAATTGATATTGGGTCTGACGCCCAGCCGGATCGGTAAGGGCGGATACGCGACCAGCGGAATCCACGAATTGCAACGTTCTGTTGCCAAGAGGATCGCTAATCGAGACCAGATCGCCGTTGAGATACCCTAATTGCTCGGAATTCTGGATGGCATCGGTGAATGTTGCCATCGTGCCATCGGGATTGTAGGTTAGGTATGCCGCGCGATTGAGAGCATCGGTAATCTGAGTTGTGTTGCCTTTGGCATCGATCGTAAAGCTAGTCGTATGGCCTAGAGGATCAGTTACACTGCTGACTTGGCTGAAAAAGGGATCGTAAGAGTAGCTCGTCGTGATCGGCGCACTCGTTTCGGCCAATTGTTCAAACTGAGTCAGATTCAAGGTGGCATCGTAAGTAAACACTGTTCGATGACCTAGCGGATTTGTCATAGACAGAAGAGTGTTGTCCGCATTGTATTGGTAGCTATAAGTCTGTTGCTCAGTTTGATTCAGCGCATAAGTATCACTCGTCATTCGCCCTGCTGAGTCAAAGATCACACTTCGCACGTATCCCCGTGGGTCTGTCACTTCAACTTTTGCGATCGGAGGCAGGTAGCCTTCAGAACAATCGGAGCAACCCCGAAAGACCATGAGATCTCCTCCTTCGTATACCGGCGCACTCGATCCTCCAGACGAAAAGGTTTCTGCTGTATTCTGAGCGGGCGTCCAGTTGAACAGGTATGTGCCTTGATCCGCCAACGTCTGTTGTATCACCCGTCCTGTACTGTCATATCGATTTGTCACGTGGACGATTTGTCGCGCATCCGTGACGGTCAGCATGTTGTTATTGTCGTCATACGTGAAGGCTGTTATACCCCCATTCGCATCCTGCACCGTGGAAAGACGTCCGGCAGAGTCATAAGTGTAATAAACATTGCGCCCAATGTTATCCGTGGCCTGCGTAATCCGATTGGTGGCATCGTAAGTTAAGTTAATGAACCGACCGTTCGGGGAGCTTATCTGCACGAGGTTGTGGTTGTTGTCACGTTTGAGAGTGACTCCATTTCCGTAACGATCATTGATGTGAACCGGTGCTGCCGCACGTGGGTTAGAGCTCTGATAGGAGTTTGGAAACCAGATCTGAGTGCCGTCTTTTTTCTGGAGAAGCCACCACGCACCATAGTTATTCGAAGTGTTGTAAACGATAGTCGCGCCATAGTATTCGTCCGCTGCTTCACTATGCAAGTAAACTGCATCAGTGTACCCAGTACCGGACGAAATGCGATCAAAGCGCACGCGGTCGCCGTCGGGCAAAATCAGCTCCTGATAAGTGTAGGGGAACGTGGTCCCAGTCATGTACATGTCGTACTTATCCGTTGCGCCAATTCCGAATGATCGGGAGACGCCGTCATTCGTCCGGTAAGTTCTGTTTAAAGAGACGGGAATCACATCGGGCAGGCTTAGATCCGTATTTTCGTAAATAAATTCGCCACTGGAGAGTTGGACTGGGTCTCCATCGCAAGGGCATGGAACAGGCGTAAAGGGAACGGGGCCTCCGGCATCGCCGACCATTGCTCCCGTAAGCTCATAGACATAAACTCCTGGGTCAGGAACGATGCTGATCCCGGACTTGACTACGTGACCTGCGCCATATACGTACCACCCTTTGCTGTCGGGATCGTAATTCCAGAAATCGAACGGAGTTCCCGGCGCGTAGTGAAAGGAATTTGGATAAATCAACCGTGCTCCCTTGCTCGTCCCTCCCTGCACCCGGATGTAAGCACCCCCGGGTTGGATCGTAAAATAGATTTCAACCTGCACGCCTGTGGGCAACGGAAAGGGAGGTTTGTCCAGAGGAATAGGAGTAATCGTCAGTTGATGCACGGCATGTCCGTCATAGTCCACAATCGTGGTACCTCGCGGAAGGCGCAGTTCGAGGCCCGGCAAGAGTGGATTGGTGACGACCGTTTCCTCAGCAGTGGTCGGAACCGGGATGTTCACTGCATGTACGAGGTCAAGCTTGGTCATCCAAATCGTATAATTGAGGGCATTGGTCTTCCCAGCTACAACCTTAACCCCGGCTTCATAGAGTCCATATTGCACTCCGGGACGGTTGGCGGTTCTTCCGTCGATGAGCATGGGGTGATACCCAGCATGGATATTGCTAATCAGGAAACGTCCAGTCGAGTCGCTGTAGGCGCGTTGGCCGTCCACTGCAAGAAGGACATGCGCAAGAGGTATTCCATTGATTCGTAATACCTGGCCTGCAACCGCAGTGACTCCTGGCGGGGCTTGCAAAGGAGGAAGCTTCTGCCACTCTGATCCCCCAGTTCCCGAATGCCAGTGGCCCTGAAATGCTTCTGGCCCAGGAATCCATTGCTCAGAACTAGAGTCCTGGGGATCAGTTGGGGTTGTGAACTGAATTGTCGTGGACGGAAGTTGCTGGCCCTTGAGGTCAACCAAACCGTCGAGGGTAAGCGTATAGCTGGTGCCGAATTGCAATGGTGATGTCGGGACCACGAACAGCAGCCTGCCGGCCTCGGCACCTGTTATGTTGGCGGAGACTGTGTTTCCTGAGGTGTCGTTAAGAACCGCATGTTGCGTGGTTAAGGTCAACAGGGACATAGGGCTGGTGAAACGAACTCCGATGATTGCCGTGAGCTGTACATTGCTTGCACCGTTGGCCGGAATAGAATCCGCGACTCCGGGCAAGTTGCTGGTTAGAGTGCCTGATGCGTTCACATGGAACGCATGGGCAATCACGTCGTACTCTTCTGTGATATTAACGGGATTGCCATAAGCGTCGATGCCACCAGAAACCTCAACATCACCATTGGCCAACAACGTAGCCTTATGCCCGCGGCGAGCAACTGATAGTGTGGCGTCGTAGGAGAGAGTAGTCCCCATTGCGGAACTGTTTCCGGGCTTGCACGAGACCGTCGACGCCGCAATTGAGAAACAAATTGCCGAATTTGAGTCCCGACTCATGAGCGAACGGGACAAGCAACCCACTGGTCCAACACGAGAAATCGATCGCAAGTTAGCGTGGCTGGCCGGGCGCCGCCAGAGGCGCGCCATGAAAAAATAGCTGAGATGCAGCAGCGCTGAAAGTCACAGAATAGCCCAATCCAAACAAGCAGTCTGGAATCCGAGGCTAAACACATAGCCTTTAGCCGTATTCTTTCACCGGCCTCTCAATGGCGTACAGACCGAATGGGGTCCGCTATATATAGGAGAGGCCGGTGAAAGAATATGTCCACGGTGCATACCTACTTAAATAATGGAAGAAGGCGTAGCCCAGAAACACGAAGTTCAACCAGCCGAGAGCACTCGGCTCATTGGAGTCAGCATTCGAGCGCACAGCTTTGGTTTTGTTGTTATTGAGAACAAGACGGCTCTGGATTGCGGTGTGCGTACCTGCTACCGCGCCCAGTTTGATGATTGTTTGGGTGACCGGTTCGAGCGGATATTACGAAACTACTATCCCTCGTCGGTAATCATTCTCTCCGCCAGGTCAGCACGAGCACACCTGAAGACGATGTCCACGCGAAATGCCATCAAGAATGTTGCGAGAAGAAATAGCATACTTACTGCCTTCATCCGCCCCATAGCTCTACGTTGTCACTTCGCCCAGTACCACGCTGCCACAAAGCACGAAATCGCGGAGGCAGTAGCACATATACTTCCGGAACTCGCCTGGCATCTACCTCCCAAGCGGAAACCGTGGCAAACCGAGCATTATTCTATGGGCATCTTCGCCGCCGCTGCAGCAGTTATCGCGCATGCATTTTAGATGTTTATACCCCAGATCCGATCAAAATTCGCTGCCTTCCGGTTCATTCCTGACAAATATTCATCTTCTCTTGACACTGCTCACTCGCGGATTACAGTAAAGGAAATGTCATCGGGCGGATCAAGACACGAAATTGGAAAAGCGATGTCAAACGGTTCTCATATTCACGTTCGGGGGGTCGAGATTGGGGATTTTGCGTTTATACAGGACCTCGCATCTGAGCAGTCCAATTTCACGGTTCCCCCCTCATATGTCATCTGGTTGTTGCTGAAAATCAAAGGATCAATCTGCCTTATTGCTGAGGACAGCAAGCATGGGCCCAGTGCATACTTGCTTGCGGTACCGGTAGAGTCTCCAGAGAATACGATGTTCGTTTGGCAACTCGCATCCGTAAAGGGGTCCCTCGGAGAAAACGCAACCCTCGCGGTATTGAATGAATTCCGCGGCCTTCTGAAGACTTCGGCAATCGTCAATATTACGTTTTCAACCCTGCCAAACTCTCCAGCATTTAGAGCGATCCGACGATACGCACGAAAAGTCTTTTCTTCTGTTCCCGAATGTACCGGCACTGTGGCGGTAGACTCGAAAGAAAGTGAGTTTCTATTAAGATTGACGGATCCGATTTCTTCCGCTAGTTGATCCCCGTGCGATTGACAACTGCGCCCATATGGATCTCGAGATCGAAGGGAAACGCCGGAAAACCAAAATCATAGGTATTGTGTCCTCCATCGCGAAGAAGAAGGGCTTGAGTCGCTCATTCGTGGCCGAGTCATTTACCATGAACTGCCATCCGCGAATGGAGGAAGAACCCGGCAACAGAACCTCAATCGACCAAAGGCCCCGCGGGCGGTTAGCGTACCATCAGACCTCATGCTGGCAATGTCGCAGAACGGGCAATCTCCGATACCCGACTTGCCCGAGGCGACTGCAACAACTTGAGGACCGCTAGTACGTTCGGGACGACAGTCTTTTGCTGCGGCTTGAGAAACTTTTGGACTGACTACCTGCGGAGGAACGGGCGCAACGATCGCGATGTCTTCGCTGGTGCCGAGCCAATAAGCTCTAGCTCGTCGATCCAAGCCGATCAAAGCACTCTAGAAGTCTCGGTGCTTCTTTCGCGCTAATTCACCGTAAACGTGCTTGAACTGATCGCCGTTCCTCCTTTAGTAACGACTCCGACCGGGCCGGTCTTTGCTCCAGCTGGGACTATAGCCGTCACCTGTGTATCGGAGTTCACCGTGAATTCGGCCGGGATGTTGTCACCGAAGCCTACTCCGTTGGTTTGCGTGAAACCAGTTCCGGTAATCGTTACCTGTGCTCCTACCGATCCGCTTAGAGGATCGAAGCTAACTACCTGCGGCTTCACACGAAATGGCTGATTGCTGGTTAGCTTGGCACCATCCGTGGTCACGGTCAGTGATCCGGTGAGCGCGCCGACAGGGACTTTGGCGGTGATGAAAGTTGTTCCGTAAAGTCTGGTTTTCGTACTCTGTACTCCACCGAACTGAACGACGGAGGAACTGCTGAAGCCCTGACCGAAGATGCCGACCGTAGCACCCTCCTTGGCGAACGCCGGCTCTATCCTTACGAACGGTTCAAGGTCAGTAGACAGGGAGAAGATTGTTCCATCGGTGAAATTCGCCCCGGAAGTTGTTCCGTAGAAAATCCCATTGGTAGCCTGCATCAGGCCAGCTTGCGGAGAAATGCCGTCTGCGCAGTTAGGTAAAGCGCAGAAACTATAAAGCGTTGTCAGAATCCCCGTAGGAGTGATTTGGAAGACAGTGCCATCACTAATAAAATTACCTTGCTGGTTGCCATACGTTGTTCCGTAAAGGTCACCGTCGGTCGCTCGGACAAGTGGACCATTAGGTTCGGCGCCATCCATGCAGCTAATTTTGGGATCGCAAAAGTTGTACAGCGAAGTCAGCTTGCCTAAAGGAGTAATTTCGAAGACGGTGCCGCCGTCGTTGACGCCGCCCAAGCTAGTCGTTCCGTAGAAGTTTCCGTTCGGGGCCTGTATTAAGCCCCCGACCGGAGCAGAGCCGTTAGTACCGTGAAACGTGAACAGCGTAGTCAGCTTGCCGTTTGGGGAAATTTCGAAAATCGTCCCGAATGAGATCCCTGAGCCTTCTGCCGTTTCTCCATAGAAATTCCCATTTGTGGCTTGTACCAGCGGGCTAAGGGGGTTGTACCCATCCGTGCAATCAGCTAAGGAACAGAAATTGTAAATTGTTGTGAGATTGCCTGTAGGAGTGATTCTATAGACTGTCCCTGCGTCGTTGGCCCCACCTGACCAAGTTGTTCCGTAGAAGTTTCCGTTCGTTGCTCGAACCAATCCGCCACCCGGAAGTTCCCCGTCAGTGCAGTTCGCTAGCGAACAGAAACTGTAAATTGTGGTTAATTTGCCTGACGTATTAATTTTGAAAATCGTCCCCGAGTTGTGCGCCCCACCGAACTCGGTTACTCCATAAAAGAAGCCATCTACGGATTGAACCAACGATCCCAGTGGCATAGAACCGTCCGTGCAACTCGCCTGGGAGCAAAAGGTGTACAGAGTTTTCAGGGCGCCAGCGGGTGTCATTTTGAAAACCGTGCCACAGGTGGAAGAGCAGCCTCCGTACGTTGTGCCGTACAAGTTCCCATCAACACCCTGGGTGAGAACCGCCAACGGGATAGCACCGTTACGCCCATCGAAAGTGACTAACGTTGTAAGGGTCGACTGCGCCGACGAGACTGTTGCCGTTGCTACGTACAACACTAGGCACGCGGCCCAAGCAAGCGCCAGCGTGGAGAATCCTCGGTTCTGCAGCCTAGTCATTGTGCTCCTCCGGATAAGCGCTGGCTTGTGAGCTCTCGCGAGCATACATGTATCCTCCAGGTAGCGAAATGAAGGGAGGGAACAAGTGTAGGCGCACCAGATTATCCGGCCCGTCAAGGCCGCTTGTCAAGTTGCACTTTATTGCACTGACATGGAGATTCGCTGATCCACCCGCAGTTCACCAGTCCACGAAAGCTGCACTAAAAACCAAAGCCACGATGTCGTACACCGAGGCGAGTTACTTGCTAGATAACCCGAGATACACGCTCTGAGCCATTTCTCGTTGACACTGCTACTACTGCAGGTTAGAGTCCTACGCAACCGGTGAATAGGATTGTCCAGGTTTAGCGTTCCTATCACCGCTTCCTCCAACAAGGTGTGGCGGCTGCGCACGAGTGTAGACGATAAGTTTAAGAGATCGAAATTACGCCGTGGAGGTAATCGATGAAGGCTATAGCATTCCGAGTTCTCTTCTTCCATACCATTTTGCTATTTCCGGTAGCCGTACAAGCTCAAACGCCCTCAAACGTGCAAGGATATCCGGAAGTGGGCGCTCCCACCTACAACTACTCTGGCGCTTACTCTGCGCTTTACCTCGACGCATCGCAGTTCTGCGCTAGCGGCTTTGATTTTACAGCGCACAGTTGCAAAACGGGTGGAAGTATGTGGCAGGCTATAGCATCAGCGATCGCCTCCCCCCTAAACATTAGTGGAGTCATCGACGCGCGCGCCTTTCAGGGGAATCAGATAATCCCTAATGGCATCGGGACCGCGGCGCTTTACGGCTGCTACGGCGGCAGCTGCGCGGTTGCTGGAGTGTCTGGATACGCTGGTTCGCAGGTGAATGGAGTTCTCCTGCTTGGCAATGTGACAAATTTTTGCGACGGCATAGCCAGTGGATACTATACCGACGGAAATGGATCCAATTATGGAACACCGTGTGTCATTGTGCCGTGGGGATTTCAAATTGTCGGTGCGACCCAATCAACTAACATCTCCAGCACGATCCAAGTCCAAGTGACTTTCGCTCCATGTATCGGCTTCAATAATCCTGCCAATGTCGGTTGCACCACTGCTTTTCCAACTCGATCTTTTTTGATTACGGCAATTTCTGTATCCGGAACGACGATGAGTATCGCCACGAGCCCCGCCCCCGTTATTATCGGCGGACCTGCCGGAAGTCAAACCCTCTATCCCGCTACTACAGCACCGTCTTGCCCGATTTCACCGAACCAGACCGACTCCGGGGAATTAGTTGCTATCGCGAGCACAACCGCAAGTTACAGTTTCTTGAGGACCGTTCTCTGCGCATCGGGGAGCGGTTTCACAGTTGCTGTTCCGAGTAACACTCCCCAAGGTTCTCTTTGTAGTAGTGGCAGCTGTGGAACGGCGTACTTGGTCACTCCTTTGATCGGGTTCGGTGTTCAAAACAATTCGTCGGGAACTGCGTGCAATACAAGTGGAACCACCAACTATCTTTGTGCCTATGAACCGGTTCGCGTTGCACAAGCTACGTCCCAGAGTTTTGCGACGAGACTGAACTATCTCGCGTTCGACCTTCTTGGCACACCTGGCGCGGTAGCAGCTCAGAATTTGAACGGCGGCGAAAATTCCGGCATGGACACGATCTATTGCGTACATCCTTCGATGGGCTGCATACAAATCGGTCCCGGTGCCAATGAGAGCGGACCATACAACAATGTGTATGTGCAGACGCAGGCTGGCTACTTGTACGCCGTAGGCCCCACCACATTCGGGATCTATAACGGCGCAGCTGGCGCGGGATTTCACCGCTTTACAATGACTAGCAATCACACAGTTACCAATCATCCAATAGCAGCAATTTACGATGACGGATCGAATGCCGATTTCGATGGCGAACCGCACAACGAGGGGACAATTGACACGATCGATATCGCACCGAACACCATCGTTGCAGGAATTAGGATCAATGGAATCGTTGGACCGCCGAACGGTACGGGTGGTACTGGCGGTAACCCTGGCACGAACTTGGTTCACATTCTGAACGACGGTTACAAGGTTACTGGCTCAACAATCACTAATCTTACCCAGCAATTTGGGAGCCCTAACGGCAGCACATATGCTGTGGCGGACGACATTAATAACAATAACGATGTAATGGACCAATTCCTTTTTCGATATGAATTGGATCAAAATGGTAATCCGATCAGTGGCGCGACTTCGCAAACCAATAACGCCATCACAACAATCAACGGGACTGGAGCGATCATTGCTGCTGGGGGCCTGACCCTACCGGGGACTACGACCGCAGCGACCACAGTTGGTACGTCGAACACCAATCAGAATCTTACTCTGGCACCGAACGGGTCTGGCAAAGTCGTCGTTTCCGGAACGGGCGGTATTGCCCCTGCCAATGCAGCGCTTGATCTAGCGACCGCGTTGACCCCGTGGCGGAATTTGTTCCTTTATGGCTCCGGTGCGTTTGGTAGCGTTAGCTTCAAGGTCACCGGCATTCCCACCGGAAATGACGTATTAAACCTGCCGGACACGGCAGGTGGAACCGACACGTTAGTGGCCGCAGCTACTACACAGACTCTTACGAACAAGTCCATTGCCGCATCCGAGGTTAACTCCGGCAAACTTGCTATCGCTAATGGTGGCACAAACAGCGCAAATGGCGCCGTAACCGTCATCCCAAGTGGAACATCCACAAGTGGAATCTCCCTTCCCGCTGCTTCTTCTACTCTTTTTCAAGGCATGGGGACCGGGGTGTGGACTGCCTCAGGGTGCAGCACCGAGGCCCAGTGCGAGGTTCCTGTGCCAGCGAGCGGAACTTTCTGCGGGCTTAATGTGGTGACGGATAGCCTCCCACCGTATACAGTTACGGTCACCCTGCGCACGGGCACCAATGGGTCGATGAGCCCCACAAGTTTGAGCTGCCAACTTCCGACCATGACGAATACTTATTGTGATGATGTGGCTCACACCGCCACAGCCATCGAAGGTGGCGGGAACGTCATGGACCTGGGAATTGTTACTGGTAGCGGCACGGCTTCCACTAGACGTTACTACGCTTCAGTGAAGATATGCGGTGCCAATTGAGGCTGGTATTATCCGCGAGGAACGCGCGGCATTCTACCAGGGAAGTTTCCGACATAAAGGTAATGGTTACAATCTCAATCAGAGGGATTCAACACACTCTCGAGTGAACGTTACCCAAATAAAAAAGCCGTCTCGCGAGAGGCGATTGCTCCATATAATGTGTAAAAGGATTCGTAGCGATCAAACCATCTGACCCAGCCCCCAAAAACTGGACCGTCTAGAATGTGAGTTCTCCCAAACCTCAGGAAAGGAGAACCGCAATGAAGGGCACGCGACACAGCGAAGAGCAGATCATCGCGATCCTGAAGCAAGGCGAGGCAGGATTGTCCACAGCCGATCTATGTCGGCAACACAACATCACGGAGCAAACCTACTACCGCTGGAAGGCGAAGTACGGAGGGATGGACAGCAGCGAAGCTAAGAAGCTGAAGCAACTGGAAGACGAGAACCGGAAGCTCAAGCACGTGGTGGCGGATCTGACGCTGGATAACCGGGCGCTGAAGGATGTGCTCTCAAAAAACTGGTAGTGCCTGCGGGACTTCGGGCAGCCGTGAGTTATGTGGAAGTGGAGTACGAGATGAGTGAGCGGCACGCCTGCAGGCTGCTGGGAATGGGACGTTCGACCTATCGATATCGAGCGCGGAAAGCGGAGCGCGATATGAGCTTGCGGGCACGACTGAAAGAGCTGGCTGCCAAGCGCATGCGGTTCGGATATCGGCGGCTGACGGCAATGCTGGTGCGAGAAGGGGCGGCAGTCAATCCCAAGCGCGTGTATCGTCTGTATCGCGAGGAGTGCTTGGCGATGAGGATCCGGCAGCGACGGCGAATCCGTTGGGTTGGGCCAGCAAGCAAGCCGGCAGCGCGTCGGCCGAACGAAAAGTGGTCGATGGATTTCGTCAGTGATTGCGTGAGCACGGGAAGAGTGATTCGCATGTTGACGGTGGTGGACGATTGCACTCGGGAATGTCCGGCGATTGAAGTCGACACTTCGCTGGGCGGGTTACGGGTACGACGTGTGCTGGATCGGATTGCCAGCGAAAGAGGTTTGCCAGAAGCCATTGTGTTGGATAACGGACCGGAGTTTCGCGGTCGAGCCTTAGCGGCCTGGAGCGAAGAACGAGGGGTGCGACTGGAGTTCATCCAGCCCGGCAAGCCGGTGCAAAACGCTTATGCGGAAAGCTTCAATGGGCGGCTGCGAGATGAATGCCTGAATGCGAACTGGTTCACGAGTTTGAGTGATGCGCGTCGAAAAATCGAAAGCTGGCGGCAGGATTACAACCAACAACGTCCGCACAGCTCGTTGAACTATCTGTCGCCGTTAGAGTTTGCCAGGACACTAGTGGAGATGCGGGCATGAGTGGAAGGTCTATACAGAGCTGGAAGCGAAGCAGGGGCTCAAACGCCGCCCCTGCTCCGCGCCTCATCCCCGCTGAAACCAAAAATCAACCGAGAACTAACATCGAAAGTGGTACAGCAAACGGGGGCACTTCACATCCAAGGACTGAGAAATCCCATGAATTTCTTGAGCCAGCCGTCATCTCATTCATTGCATGCCGGTTGGCGTCACTCGAAATCTATAAGATTCAGTATCGCCCCGAATCCGACTCTTAATCAGTAGGTTAAAGGGCGATTCTATCCTGCTGAGCGTTGTAGAGGATTCAACCGCACGATCATGCTGCTAGGATCCGCCCGTTACCTCAACACCACGCAGCCGTACTACCCTACACTTTGTGTGGAGTCGCCCCATTCGCATTCGGCAGACTTCGTCGTCACCTACCGACCTAGTAGCCTTCCAGCGCGTCCAGCTTGACAGTCTTTAACACCATCGTATTATGAATTCAGCCCCAGTGAGCGCTCGTCCTCACCGCCTCAATCGATTTCTACTCTGCCCAAAGACCCTTCTTTAGTGCCCAGCAAAACGCCGCTTTTGAGACGCGTCGCCAGCCTTTCCCCGACAAATGAGGAGGATGTATGTTTGAACTTGGCCAGTTGGTTGCCACACCTGGCGCTGTGGACGCCATTCAGCGCAACCAGCAAACGCCGTTAGAGTTCATTCAACGACACCTCAATCACGATTGGGGTGATCTGGATGATCATGACAGGCATGAGAACGACTACTCAGTAGAACACGGACGTCGAATTCTCTCCGCCTATCAGCTGAAGGATGGAACTCGTATCTGGATCATCACCGAAGCAGACAGAAGTTCGACGACCCTGTTGCTTCCATCCGAATATTGAAGACCAACCGGTAGTTAGCTGTTAAGGTTTCGAAGATTCAGCCCTCAATTTAAGGGCTGTTTTCATAGTGGCGTGTGATTCAGTTGTATTATGGTTCCACGAAAGCTGTTAAATCTTCCCCATAGAAAGCACACGAATGAACAATCTGGTAGGCGTATTGGAACAGTTGAAACGTGAACGCGAAAATTTGGACCGTGCGATCACAGCATTGAGTGGTATAGCGGTAGGTTCCGGAAGAGTGCGCGGCCCGCGACGACTGTCGGCGGCGGCACGAGAACGGATTGCAGCGGCCCAGAGAGCCCGCTGGGCGAAGGCAAGAGCAAAGAAGGCGCACTAAAGCGTGTTAATCGGCGCATTGTCCGAGTCGTTTTCGGTTCGATATCAAGATGATGCGCTCAGCATTGGCCAAGAAAGCTCAAGAAGGGCCGTATTTTTTATGAAACGCGGAAAGGATATACGCGATTCCAAACTGGAACCGTTCGATGAGAACGCGCCGCGTGAGGCGCAGGTACTCGCCTTTACGCTCGTCGAACGATCCCGAGGTGCCTATTCGCTGCGCTTTGTTTGCAATGAGGACCTGATCCGCGACCTTCAGACCCAAGGTGCGCTCGATACTTTTCTCGAGGAAGCGGAACAGCTTTTTAACGACTTCCGAGCGCGAATCAAATCACTGAGTCCGGGGCGGCCGCAATAGCGGTTTCTTCTTAAGCGGCCCGCCAATGATCAGGATTCTTCTTGTCGTTGAGGTGTCGAACTCGCGCGACAAGAGGAGAATGCCCTTTTGCTTTCGCCCAGTCGATCGCTTCCTTTTGTGTCTTAAACGTGCCGAGTACGTGGTCGGCGTGGTCTTCAACGACATAATCTTGAATGGGTGAACCTTCAGGCCGCCCTTTGGGACGGGCTTCGAGGTAGACATTCGCCATACGGCTTAGCTCCTCAGTCGAATTTCACAACAATTACGCAGCGATTAGCGGTCCATGGTCTTGCCTTGCAGACAAGGACCTGACAGTCACATATGCTCATCGCACTAAATCCGGAAATCGAAATCAATGTGTGGCTCCGGACGGCTTTGTTGATGCTGCCGGAGCGCCGGCGGGTGCTGGGTTCTGCTGACTAGTCGTCCCATTTCCCGTCAACGTTACTGTTTGCGGACTTCCGGGAGCAGAATCACTGATGCTCACCGTTGCACTCCTCTGACCTGTTCCGTCGGGTGCAAAGGTAAGTGTAATTGTGCAATTCCCTCCGGCATCGAGCGATTTCGGCGGAGTCGACATACACGTATCGCTCTCAATCGTAAATTCTTTGGGATTCGTGCCTGTGAGGCTGACGCTCAGCGTGAGAGAGCCGTTCGTATTGTTTGTGACTACCACGGATTTGGCTTGGCTCTTTGTCTTCTCCGCTTGGTCGCCAAAATCCAGGCTGCTTGGGTTTAGCGATATAGGCTGCTTCAGGCTGATCGCAATAGAAGATTGCTGCGGACCGCCTCCTTTGAGTGAATAAAATAGTTTATAGTTTGCGCCTTTGAGCTTCGCGAGATCGTCTTTGAGAAATACAATCGTGGCCTGCGTTGTGTCGCCGCCGCTGATGCTCGCGCTCCCCTGGACCGTCGTTTTGTCGCTCGCATCCTGAGCATTCTGTAGTTCCACCTGAGCGATGAGATCGAGATTGTTTCCTTTGAGCGTACAAGACACGTTCTTTGGGTCAGAGACATTCGCGAGGTCGATCGTGGAATCGTTCTTGGGTGGACAACTGACACTGGTGATGGTCGGTTGCGAAGGAGTTTCCTTAGTATGAACTCCTCCGATCACCACAAACGTTCTTCGTTTCAGAATATCCAGTGCTGCCCCGTCCCATTTCCGAAAGGGAAACGGTTTCATGTAGTACTCGGGCTGAGGGTCGTCGATAAAGGAGCGATTGTAGGGATTTCCGTATTGGTCGTAATCGTCAACGCGGCAGAATTGATACTGGCTGGCTCCGGGATTGCTGTCAATCTGAGCGCTCTTGGTGGCGTCGCCAATATGGAGAAGCCCCTTTTTTGCGTCTTTTCCACAGTGAGCAAAAGGCAACTGTTCTAACGGCTTCTCACTCAAGAAGGTGACGAGTGGTACAGCGCCTTGAATCGGCGCGATTGTTTTGTTATTTGAGGAGGCGGAGAAACCCAAATCATTGATGTGATTGATATGTTCGATCGTATGATCAGGAAAAATATTTGTGACTCCAGTAATGAACGGTCCCTGAAAAATCGCCACAGCCGTGGCGAGGTTCGTTGCCTCAGTGGTATTGCTAAGTCCTTGCGTTACCGCGCTACTGGCACCACCCGCGATCGCGCCAATTGCCTGTAACGAATTGATCACGAGATTCCTTCGGTCTTCGCTTTGCCCCCGCTGCGCCACGTAATAGATCAGATCTGCGCCTGGATAAAGATTCGCGTACCGAACCTCTGAAAATGTGGGAATACTTGTGACCCGTTTCCGGGAGTCGTTTCCAATGAAATAATTGTCTTTTGCCGCGAGCTCACCTCCTCCCACGACTTGCGTTGCATCGGTCGAGCCAACGAACCTCAGGGCGCACCACCACTCGTTTCAAAACGGAGTGCCCAATCGCCTTTAGGTCGCAAGCTTCTTTGGAACTCCACCGGGACAAACGTCACCTGTTGTTATTCCAACGACGAATTTGTTCCTCACTAAAACATGGTGGAACACTTCCTCTGGTGCCCCGTATACCCGTCCACTTGGTACTAGATCAGCAGCGTAACCACGCAAAATGGGAACGCCCCAACACCAGCAAGGTGTTGGGGCCTTTGTTGTTTCAGCCTGAAGACTGTCTGTTACAATCCCTTCGCTTGCGAAATAACCACTAACCCCGGCGTGTGGACGGACACGCCGGGCCTATCTACTAGGGCATCTCCGGGGGCGCAGGGTCAACGTGCTTCTGCAAGTCGCAGTTGAATCCTATGATCGTCACTAGTGGTCAGAAACGTGAACCGCTCAGGTTTCGCCGAGTAACATGCAAATGCCAGTCCAAGGTGGACGATGTTGCTATTGCCAGTGCCGTCGGCGGTTTTGTCGTAATCATAGGTACCAAGCTCACTCCCGTTCAGATCAACCACCTTCATGAGTTTCTCGTGTGTCTCTCTTTGAACGAAGAGCACTGCGATTCGTGTGTCTGAAATGTGCATCTCCATCGGCATGAGATCATCGCGTCCCGCATCGACGGTAAATCGTCGCACAACCTTGCCATCGGGTGCCACAGCATAAACCACTGTGGGTGAAAGCCAACGCATGACATAGATGTTTCCGTCTTTTGCGGCTTGCATTTTCCCCCAACTAACCGCTCGGTTGCTCAGCGGGTTCGTGGACGAGACTACGTGTGGATTTCCAGACAAAGCCATGCCGTCTATGACCTTGTCATCTTCCAAGTCTAGCTCCTTCAGAAGCTGTCCATCGCCAGAGAAGATACCCGTGAAGGGAGCCATAGGTTGACCTTTCACGAACTCTTGTCCAGTGATTAGGAGATTTCCATTTGCGAAAACTCCAATCGAAGCAGGTATCCACTGAAAGCCGAGCTGCAACTTTATTTCTTTTTTGTAGGTGCCATCGGACTTGAAGACGAGTACATAGCGTGTACGTTCATGCTCTGGAAAAAACAGCGCGTACAAGTCTCCGCTTTGACTGACCGCGAAGGAACCCTCAATGCCAGTCTTAGCTGCGTCGGAGTGGTTAGCAAGTGCGAAAGTCGCTAGTAATTCGCCGCTGCGACTTAGCTTGCGGATTCCCGGTGTTGCCGGAGAATCAGAACCTAAATATAGGTTGCCATCGCTGTCACACGAAAGCTCACCCAGCCCTCTTGCAACTTCCGTGGGCGCGAGGGTCGTTTCAACAGGCATAAGATGCGGTGAACCCGACACAGTACTGCTGGCAGATATTAGTTGAGACTTCCCAGCAGCAGCGTCGGATTGTGGCCAACAACTGGCGCAAAGAAGCATAGGAATCAAAGCACTACGAAATAGAATTGTCATAAATCACAATCCTTTCCTGTTTGTAGGTGTCGGTTTTGTAGGTGTCGGAAAGTTTGCTAGGACCACATCGTATGCGTGGGTGCACCTATTCGGGACGAGAACCACACTAGGCAATCGAACCGATGGACCTGCATCGAGATCGCTCTTGAAGGCCGTATTGACGAGGTTTCCACGAAGGCTCTGAATGTGCGCTTTTCGCTGACGAACCTCTCCGCACTCCAATGACCTGCATTCTTCCGGGTCACCGTCGTTATAGCCTATCGCGTAGTGGTGAATTATCCCGCAGCAGTCGTCCTGTCCATCGTTACTGTGGCACCATCCCGGTGTGCAGCCGATCAGACACTCTGTTTGGGGATAGTAATCCTCGCAGCCTCCGCTCCCTATACAGTGCCCTTCAGCCGGATCATAATACGTCCAGCAGGGTGCTTCATCGGCCCGAGCAAAGTGAGTTGCACCTAGCCACACTGTCAGCAAAACAGCTACTCTCAGCGTGATTCGTAGCATGATTAAACTCCTTTCCTGTGAAATTAGGTATGCTCGATCTTGAACGATCAGGCCGCGGTATCTTGCGGTATATATCACGTTCAGTCACCTGAAATATAACAAATACGATTTTGTTCAAAAATCCGAAATTGATAACCGATCCCATGACCTGTTATGTCAGCAGAAACACGTTCCTGAGTCTTACCAAACGCTTACCGCTAATCCTTTGATTCTGTTGAGATAGAGCGGAAATGCACTGGTATGGATAGCGGCAGGGCGCAACGGACGTGCTATGCTCCATCGTAATGCAAGGGGTTTGGTTTCTCGTTCAAAATGCAACCACCGCAATCCAAACCACAGCCTAGCTTTCCTGAAGAAGGAGAACGCAAGAGGTATCAGTCACAGAAGCCCAAAACACCGTCGTGCCTATGGGTCAAGTGTCCGACCTGTGGCAACGATTCGTATCCGATACACGGCTACTGCTGTCACGACCACCTACCAGCGGACAACAAACGGAACGTAGAGGCAGGTGTCTATAGCTACCGATGCTTTGGGAACAAGCACCGTTTCTTAGCTCAGAAAGACTCGATACCGCGATTCAGGGCGGAACATATCCACTGAGTCACTGCTTTTTATCAGCCGGAGGGACATCAATACAGCGGGTGCCTTTGATAATTCCTTGCTGGCACAGTTCAATCCGCGCCTTACGCACACCCGCATCTTCTTCTTGAGTCTTAGTGATTTGGAACTCAAGTTCCTTCCCTCGACTGTCAGTGATGAAAACAGTCTTATCTACTTTGCGAAATTGAACAGCCTTATACGAAGGAATGTAGCCAGTATTGGACTTGGCTTCTGGCGTTCCATCCACAATATAGATCGTGCGTCCTACCAGCAGAGTGCAGACTTCCTTTATGTCCGTGGGCGCTTCCCACTCACCGCTGACATGCGCTCTGCCTTGCTGGTCGTAGCTCACCTTTTGATTGTCAATCCACTCAGAGTGACCAGAAGTTTTACACTCGAAAACTCCGGTAGGTTTGTCGTCTGGCTTGTCGCTGCTTTGGGCCACGGCGCAGACCGCTAAAGCGATTGTCAATAGGATGTGCTTCATGCGTTCCTCCACTGCTGAAGCACAACGTAGCACGCTACATGCTGATGCTGGTAGATTACCTTCGCTTCGTTGAGCGATGGACAATCAGCGCTACAGTCCGAACACTGCCACTGTGGAATGCCAAGGTTTCCCATTGTTGTCGTAGCTAGTTTCCTGCCCCACGTGCAAACACTTCAGGTTGTGCTGCTGCATTAGGTGGTTGCACGATTCGTCGAACTTCTCTAATCCCAAAAGGTCTTTCTTCATAAACAATCTCTCGATTGGGTACGTGAGACCAAAAGAACTAGACAGCGATGGCGACCACGGCTTTAGCCTCTTCCAATGAAGAGAATTTACCGGGTTCTTCAGTTGAAGCCCCCTGCTCAAATCGGGTAACCGTATAAAAATGTCGTTGCGTTGTACCGTGGAATTGAACTAAGGCCTTTATCTCGTCATTCACAAACAGACGAGCAAGCGCCACATATTCCCGCGCAAAGTTTGGTCCTGTGTGCATCCAATCTTCTTTCCATCGTTTGGATCATTTTGGCTTTTATTTCCACGCTATGCGGCGCATCCAGACTGCCAGATTCGCGTTTTATTCGCTCACGTTTCCAGTGTGCCAGAGGCAAGATGGGGTGTCCAGTCCATATTAGCCGTCCTCTACGTTTCGAACGTTCTTGCTATACCTAACCCCAGAAACCAGCCCGTCGGCCTTTATTACAATGAGACGCTTTCAGGAGAGTTCAGTTCAATAGCCTGTCATTGAGACATTCGGAGGACAGTGAGTGGTGCTGCGCATGGGGAAAGGAGAGATTCTAGTAACTTTGCGCGATCTAGATCGCAAGAAAGCGTCCCTGCGACTTGTACTAAGCAAAGCGAAAGCGGCGTACAGGAACTTGGAGCACACCTATCCTCAGTTAATCCAAGAACTTCAAACCAACGCTGACGACCTTGCACGGCGATTCAGAGAGTGCTATGAAGAGTCGCGGAGGGCATTTGCTGACGATGATGGTGCACTTGCAAAAGCACTCTCTTTGGAAGGACGCACTCTCCAGCATGAATGCGAGCAACTGAACGCTCGCGCGAATACGATGCGCACGGAACTGAAAGACGCTTTCGATCATATTCAGCGTACGCTCTCGGAGCTTAAGTCCGTCGAAATCAAAGAGAGTGCATTTCGGAAAAAGCTCGAATACACAAGAAAAACCCGGGTCCTTGGCTTCAACGGGCAAGGCGATCTTGATTCGCTGGCCGTCGAAAGAATTCTGGACGGGTTTCCCCAGGCTGTCTTTGCACATGTCGCACTTGTCAGATACGTTCCCGACCTCGTTCAAACGACTCCACGCGGCCTCCAGATTCCAGCGAGGGGCAAGACCGCTTGGGATGCCGCAGATCGGGCCGTCGTCGAGATTGGCAACCAACGTGTCCGGTCGCTGAGGGATTTGGTCGTCAATTATTCGATGGCTATAGCACACGAATTGGGCCACGTCGTCTATGAGAACATCTCATCGGACCATCAAAAAGCGGAGTGGTTCGCGCTGTGCAGCACGAGTAAGGCGCCGATCAGCCTCAATGCGATCGATGAAATAGAGGAGTTTGCGGAAGCATTTGTACTCCTCCACCTCCAACCGGATGCTCTTAAGAAAGCGAGCGGAGCGAAGTATGCTTATATGAAGGTTCTTTCGGATCAACTCACCGCGAATCATGTCCCACGTCACAAAAATTAGGCTCTATACCTCGGCCCGTCGCTGGCTGATTTTTAGCGTCGAAGGGTTCTCTGCCGATGTTTGGGTTGAAGGAGGACGCTTGTTGGTGAGGTCTGCTGATGCACGCCTGAAGAATTGCCTCGAACAGCAGATCCACCGGTTGGTGATCAGCAACTCGGTCGAGGGCGTTTCGATGGCTCGCACGAAGGTGCCCGGACGGCGCGATACAATAACCCACTTTGTTGAGCCGAAGAAGTACAGTGACCCTGGGTTTCTCGGATGGCTCTGGCAGAATCCCGTTTGGGATCGCCAGCAATTTGCGGGACATAAGGTGATCAAGAAGCGGTCTGAATTGGTTTGGTCGAGAGTCACTCAGCCGGATAGAAAGATCTCCGTTGAAAACCACTCGTGAGACGATTGACTGGAAATCCCAGAAGCACGCGCCGTCTACAATTTCGACACCATCGATGTAGACGGAAAACCAGAAGTAGCGTTTATGTGCTTGAAAATAATGGTCGGGGAGAGAGGATTTGAACCTCCGACCCCCTGGTCCCGAACCAGGTGCTCTACCAGGCTGAGCCACTCCCCGACTTTGAGCGGACGCTTTGTGGAGTTTCGATGCATCCAGCGCAGAAACAACCAATTGCGATTATAGCATTCAGGGCTGCCCCTCCCATGGCTCATCATCGGCGGCAAAAGACAGTCTTGAGGTTGCGAATTGCGACCTCAAGTTGCTCTAGAACCCGGCGCTGCGTTTTGCTTCCAATTCGCACGCCCCACTCGCCACAACGCTTGCATCTTCGAGGTACGCTCAGACGTCGCTCCGACCTCTCCACGTAAGTTGTCCGAACCAGTGGCTGCGGACTACGATGGTTCCGTCATTCCACTTCTTCTGGTTTTCCAAAATTTATGAGAACGATATTTACAGCTCATCGCTTATTCACTCCTGTTGAGGAGATTTCGAATCCTCTGCTCGTTGTCGAAGACGGCCAGATCGTCGCGCTTTCTTCTCGCTCCTCCACGGAAGTTCCGCGCGACGCGAAGTTGATCGATTTCGGGGATGCTGTTCTCGCACCGGGATATTTTGACATCCATATTCACGGCGGTGGTGGCATCGATGCCATGCGAGCAACTCCCGCAGAACTGCCGCATCTGGGCGAATTCCTCGCGAAGCATGGAGTCACTAGCTACTTTCCTACAACCGTTACTGCCCCGCTCGATGCCACCTATACATCTTTAGACCGTCTGGCAGATGCGATTGAAGCACCTTATAACGGGAGCGGTCCAGTACAGGCGCGTCCATTGGGAGTCCACTTGGAAGGCCCATTTCTAAGTCACAAGCGCCGCGGAGTCCATCCACCCGAACTTCTGGTCTCGCCAACGGTTCAAATCTTCGAAAAGCTTTGGGAGGCCGCCCGTGGCCACCTGCGTATGATGACGATTGCTCCGGAGATTCCTGGCGCGATGGAGGTCATCGCCGAGGCCGCGCGACGCAAAGTCTGCGTCAGCATCGGGCATTCCGATGCCGAACTCCCGGCTGCACAGCAGGCTGTCAAACTTGGAGCCCGTCACGCCACCCATACATTTAATGCGATGCGGCCACTGGACCATCGCCAGCCTGGAATTCTCGGCGAAGTGCTGAGTGACGACTCCATTACCGCGGACTTGATTGCCGATGGAATTCACGTCTCGCCCGAAGTCGTGAAAGTCTTCCTGCATGCCAAGGGTCACGAGCGTGCGGTCCTTATTACGGACGCGATCTCCGCAACGGGGATGCCGGAAGGCCGATATCAGCTCGGCCCAATTGAAGTGGAGGTCAAAGACGGCAAGTGCACTGCGAACAACAGCCTGGCCGGCAGCGTTCTGACCATGGACCGTGCGGTTCGCAATGTCACGAAATTTTCGGATTGGACCCTGCGCGATGCGGTGCGCGCGGCAACGCTGAATCCTGCGCATGCAGTCGGGATGACAGATTCCCGCGGGATCTTGAAGGCCGGCGCGAGCGCAGACTTCGCAGTTCTGAGTTCCAATGGAGAAGTCCTTAAGACGATCGTGGCGGGACGTGGCGCCTAGTGTCTAGTTCGGCTTGCGCCTTTTCGCTTCGGCAAGATGGTGGAGCAGCACCATTTCGTCAGCTCGTGAGAGCTGATCCAGAAAAGATTTTCCGCCCTTCGGAGTCTCGTCACTGCTGGCCTTGGCGCCAGATTGTCGCAGCTTGTCGCCCAACTCGGGCTCATTGCTGGTGACCTGCTCGTAGAACCAAAGAAAATGCCGCATCTGGTCGAGAGCCACACGTAGCGTCTCGATGGGCTCGGTCTCCGCCAGCGAATTGAGAGCTTCCATCAACTCGGGATCGCTCGGAGCCTGCATCGCCGCGCAATTCAAGTCCTGCTGGATCTTACGTAGATCGTCGGTCACGCGCGCGATTCGCAGGTGCAGGTCATTCATGTCGTCGAAGGCCATCGCTGGTTGCCAATCCAACATCTCATCGGCGACCGTGAGCGAGTAGATGTCCCACGGGCATGCGCTTTCGTAATTCTGCATTACTTTCGTCCGCGAGTTGGTCACTAGCGTAAAAGCCACGATTGGCGGGGGGTTTCACGCACTCTGCGCACGGATCTCTGGCACGCACACAATGCGTCTGCCTTGCACCGGATTTTCTACCGCAAACGTTAGTGCATTCAGCATCTGTTCCAAAGTCACTAGTCCAAGATGCCGCGCCCCTTCACGCGTGGAGGGCAGGATCTCCGCGATTTTGTACACCGGAATCAGCAGATACGGCCACCGGTGGCCCGGGCCCAGCACGTACCACGGCCGGAGAATCGTGGCATTCAATCCCGCTGCTGCGATTGCAGCTTCGCACTCCGTGCGTACCGAAATGTAAGCATGCATCGTGGGCGCGGGATGAGAGACACTCACGTAAACAAAATGCCGAATTCCTGCTGCAACGGACGCATTCACCGCACCGAGTCCAGCGGGAAGATCAATCCTGCGAAACTCAGCAGCTTTTGCCGGACTCGGATGAGCCACACCCACCAGTTGCAGAAATGTGTCGGCCGGAGAGACCTGACGCATGTAGCTGTCCGCATCCAGCGCGTTCCCGACAACCGGCTCACATCCGCCTGGCAACTTCTTCTCTGATGCCGCTCGCACCAACGCCCGTACCCGGTGACCGCGCACTACCAAGCGTGGGATCAGCCGTTGCCCCATGTACCCAGTCCCGCCGGTAATAAAGACGCAATGCCGCTCCGACATTCAGGTCAAATCCGTTGATCCATCAGAGTTACGTCCTAGAGCCGTTCTGGATTTTCGCGGGATTCTAACTGCTATCCCCGCAAATGGGCAAAAAAGGGCATGCAGCTGCTCTTGCCTATCCATCGTGATACTTCGTGTCCTTCGTGGTTCATGAATTTAGGACAGCACAAAAATCTGTGATAAAAACTCGCCGTGCACGAAAAGCGCGAAGAAAAAACTTCCGCCGAAGGACTAGTCCGTGCGATTGGCCGATGGACGTTTGCAGCACTGATCGTCAATTGCATCATCGGAAGCGGTGTATTCGGTTTGCCTTCCGTTTTGGCAAGCCTCGTGGGGCACGCCAGTGTCGTCGCCATCGTGGTGGCAGCTCTCGCCGTGGCCATCATCATGGCCTGTTTTTCGGAAGTTGCTTCCCGCTTTACCCAGACCGGTGGACCTTATCTTTACGCACAAGCCGCCTTCGGACGCTTTATGGGAATTCAAGTTGCCTGGCTCGTCTGGTTCGTGCGCCTGACCGCCTGCGCCGCCAATGCCAATCTATTTGTCACATACCTGGGAGAATTCTGGCCCGAAGCAAATTCGCAAGCCGCCAAGATCACCGTTCTCACTTTACTTCTAGGAGTACTTGCGGCAATTAACATCCGAGGCGTCAAGGCCGGGGCACACGTCAGCACCTTCTTCACCATCGCGAAGCTCGGTTCGTTGGCATTCGTTTGCGCGGCCGGCGCCTTCTACCTTCTCTCTTCACATCGCTCGGTGCCAGAACTAACCATCGCGCCAAGCGCAAATCAATGGGCTCGCGCGATCGTGCTCCTCATCTTTGCTTACGGAGGCTTCGAGGCTGCACTCATTTCTGCAGGCGAAGCCAAGGACCCGCGCCGCGACATTCCCTTCGGACTGTTTGTAGGCCTGCTCACCTGCGCGCTGGTCTACTCGGTCATTCAATGGGTGGTCGTAGGTACTTTGCCCGATCCAGCGCACAGCCAACGCCCGCTTGCCGATGTAGTGCGAATCGCAATCGGTGGGAGCGGCGCAGCCTTCATAGCGCTCGGGGCTCTGCTCTCCGTTTACGGCTACTTGAGCGGGAACATCCTCGCCACTCCACGGATCACGTTCGCTCTCGGGGAGCGCGGCGACTTCCCTGCGTTCTTCGCTCTCGTGCATCCACGCTTCCGGACGCCCTACGTATCGATTCTCACCTTCGTGTTTCTGGTCTGGCTGCTGGCGCTGTTCGGCAGTTTCGCCGGGAACGCGACGCTCTCGGCAGGATCACGCCTCTTTTATTACGGTGTTACCTGCGCTGCACTGCCTGCTCTGCGGAAAGAGAATCGGGAGCAAGCGCTTTTCAGGATACCCGCCGGCAACGTGTTAGGGGTTGCAGGCGCACTGATGTGCGCGGCACTTCTCACTCAGATCGAGTACAACAAATCGCTAATCCTGGTGATAGCGGTTGCAATCGCAATCGTGAACTGGGTGGTTGTCCGCAAAAATTGTCGTCCTGATCCCGAATCCGTGAGTAGAACAATGCCAGAGGGTTAAGCCACATACGTTTGTTCTAAAAAATCAGACTTGACTCCAGTAGTCGGATTCCGATATAACGGATATCGACTATGAAGGAAGATTTTAATCAGTTTCTGCCTCTTTCCCCTGCCACGCTGCATATCCTTCTGGCCCTTGCAAGCGAAGATCGCCACGGTTACGGGATCATGCGGGAGGTGGCCCGTCAGTCAGATGGCCGCTACAAATTGGGTCCTGGCACGTTGTACGACAATCTTCAGAAATTGCTCGATCAAGGCATCGTGGAAGAGTGCTCCCCACGCTCTGCCGGCGATGATCCAAGGCGCCGCTACTATCGGCTCTCTCGCTTTGGCCGGGGACTCTTGACAACCGAAGTCACAAGACTCGAGGCCCTGGTTCGCCAAGCAAAACAACATCTCGACATTCGTCCCCAGAGGGCATGATGACTCGCACCTTATATCGCTGGCTCATCGGTTTGCATCCAGTAGCCTTCCGCCTGCAGTTCGCGTCAGAGCTTCTTTGGATATTCGACGAGTCCCGTGCCGAATCGGGCGCCGTGCCGCTGCTGTACGACGCGGTCATCTCTGTGTTGCGGCAGTGGCTCCTGCGATCGGGACTGTGGAAGTGGGCAATAGGCGCTATTGCCGGAGCCCTGCCGGTCCTCATTGGATTTGGAAGCTTCATGTTCCATTGGCCTATGCGCCCGTAAGTCACGATCACTTTGTCATAAATTACTGAGTCGGTCACTTCGTATTAGGAGGCCGCGCCCATGAAAAAGTGGATTCTGCGAATCGCCTACGTACTCCTGACTCTGATCGCGCTGGCCCTCCTGGCGGGCTTTACCTATGAGCAAATCGGAAGAGCAAGAGACGCCAGTCAACTGCCTCCACGAGTTGGCCAAGCGATCGATATTGGTGGACGAACCCTGAACCTATCCTGCTCTGGTCAGGGTACTCCGACAGTCATTCTTGAGCCGGGCGGCAATTCGCCCGGTTATTCGCAGCTGTGGCTCCAGGCCAAAATGGCAGCATTCACGCGCACCTGCTGGTACGATCGCGCGGGCGTCGGCTGGAGCGATCCGCCATCGTCGCCGAGAACGAGCGTCAGCATTGTCAGCGATCTGCACGAGGCGCTGCACCGTGCGGGAGTTTTGCCTCCTTACGTGATGGCTGGTGGTTCGGTCGGCGGCGAATATGTTCACATCTATACGGCGCACTACCCTTCAGATGTGGCTGGTCTGGTTTTCATCGATTCAGCGGTTCCGGATATGCATGAACCAGATTTCGCGCTTTCCCCTCTAAATCGTATGTCGGGCAGCACGAGACACCTTATCTGCATGGCTCTGCCAGCAGCGGCGCGATTGGGCATAGTTCGATTTATGACTCGCGAAGAGCGTCGTCCTTCTCCGCCCGATTTCAGCCCCGAGCAGGCCGCCATACTAGCGAAGCTCGAAGCACAACCCAAGGCGTTCATCACCGACGCGGAGCAAGGTTGCGCAGCGACCGACCAGGGAAGAATCGTTCCGCGAGAAGGTGGAGGAAACCCCGACATCAACGATGCTGCAAAAAACGCAGGCAGCTTAGGGGATCGCCCGCTCATCGTCCTGACCGCTGGAAGATATTGGGCTCCCGAGGGCTTCGAAAAAGAAGCAGAGGAATATCACGAGATCTGGGTGCATCAACTGCAGGCAAGCCTGGTGCGCTTGTCGGCACGCGGTCGGCAAGTAATCGTGGATGCGGACCACGGCATGTCGCAATCGCCGGAATCCATCGTCACGGCCGTTCGCGAAGTGGTCGACGACGTACGTGCAAACAACACGTCACCTATCGCAGTATCGAATCGAGTGAAGTAGCTATCGACGCTCCAGCGCGAGCAGCGTCTTCTTCCGCTCCAAACCCCACCGGTATCCCCCCATGCTTCCATCTTCGCGAACTACCCGATGACAAGGAATAGCGACCGCCACAGGATTCGTGGCGCATGCTCGTGCCACGGCTCGGCACGCCCGCGGTTCTCCAATCGCTTTCGCCACATCGCTGTAGGATTTTGTCGACCCGAACGGGATCGACTGCAAATACGTCCAGACGCGCCGCTGGAACGAAGTTGCGCGAATATCGAGCGGCAGAGCGGAATTCAAATCCTCTCCACGCATGTGGTGCAACAGAACTTTCACCCAATTCTGCAGTCCACCGTCATCCGCCTTTCGCACCGCAAAGGGAAATTCTCGTTTCAATCCTTCGATGAGTTCGCTATCTTTCCGCGCAAACTGGATCGAACAGATACCACGGTCCGTAGCGGCAACGAGCATCCGTCCAAGCGGCGAGTCCGTACAGACGTAGCGGATCATAGCTGCTACGGCGCCTCGCCGATACTTGTCCGGCGTCATGCCCAACTGCGACGCGGTACGCTCGTACAGCCGGCTGCTCGATCCATATCCAGCGTCATACATCGCCCGTGTGACGGAATCGCCTGCCTGCAAATTTCTTTTTAAAGTGCGCAAGCGGCAGGCATCGGCGTACTCCCGTGGCGTGATGCCCGCAATCGCCTTGAACCGCCGCTGTAATTGGAACGGACTCTGATGAAATTCCTTGGCGAGCCGCCCCAATGTCACCGGTTCGTCGAGATGCTGCTCGATGAATCGGCAGATCGCCTTGACCGTGTCTGATTCCGGGTTTCCGCTGGCCGACTTAGGCTTGCAGCGCAGGCAAGCGCGGTACCCGGCCCGCTCCGCCGCTTCCGGTGCTCCAAAGAACCGCACATTCTCCCTGCGCGGCCTGCGCGCTGCGCACGATGGCCGGCAATACACTCCGGTCGTGGACACGGCAAACACAAACTCTCCGTCGCGCCGAGCGTCGCGGGCCACAACAGCGCCCCACCGCGCGTCATTGCCTTCAACGACGGCCGTTTTAGGTTCAACAGCGGGCATCAGTTCAGCACTTTCCATTGCGAGTATGGCATTCGTTGTCATAGCAATCAAAGGCTAACGCCACGCCTGACAGCCAGCTATCCGAATCTTGCGTTCAAACTGATTTTGCAAGCACCGGAATATTCATTGCCCGCAACGCTCGAAACAATTAAATTTCCGATAAGCTTTTTATCCCGTACATCCGAGGACAACCTGCATGAAACCTATTGCTTCAACCATCCTGGGTTTACTGATACTTTCGATGCTCGGATCCGCGCTCGCGCAGCAAGCTTCCAAGCACGTTCTCAGCGCTGATGAAGTAAAGAAGGTCACTCCGGCTGAATATTTCTATCGCGGCCACAAAGGCCCCGTGCAGATGCGCAATGCGGTGGGCTTCGAGCTAGCCGATGGCAAGATGACACTAGCTGCTCTGGTGGATGTCTCCGGATATGCCAGCTCTGTGGCGCAGAAATACCAGGGTCTCTTGATCACCGAATCCAAGCTCAACATCGGCGGATCGAGCCTCTCCCCAGGCCAATACGGCTTCGGCTTCACTGCAGACGGCAAGTTTGTTGTCACAGACGTAGCCGACAGTGACGTCTTGAGCGCTTCCTACGAAACGGATCAGGCGTTACCGCATCCGGTCCCGCTAAAGCTGGTCGCAGATGGCGAAGGATACAAACTGTACGTGGGGAAAAAGTGGATAGCGATAAAAGCAGAGTAGAGGCGCGGGCTTTTAGCTAGCAGCCAGGAGCTAGAGGCTAGAAGCTCTTTAGTCTTCCAGCGGCTGAAACGCTCCCATCGCCGCGCTGTTGCCTGCACGTTTGCGTAGCTCGGTCAGCAGCGCGCCCGCAGCATTTTGATAGGTCTTGCTCGGATCAGACGCATCCGCCCAGACCGCGTCATACACGATCTGAGCCGCCTCTTTAACATCGATCTGCAACGCCGCTTCGCAGGCATCCAGCCTTTCCTGCACGCGCTCGTAGCAGCGGCCGCAAACCTCAGCAGATGCCGGCGTTGCCTGGTGATTTTCGGCGATTCTGCACGCTGCCTCAGGTGCGCTCAGGGCGTTGGCATGCGCCTCCACGAGCTGGGACTTGAACTGACGCAAGAATTCTTCCCGTTCTGCCTCGAGCAGGGCATTGTCAGGAACCGGATCGGACGCCTCTTGCACCGCCTTGGGTAGAATCCTCGGCGCCGTCGGCGAGACCCGTTCCTTATGATGACAAGTTGGGCACTGATCCAGATCAGCGGGATAGTACAGATGGCATTTCGCGCAAGGCAAACCGTAGCCGATAACTTTGCGTTCGGTATCGGCAGTTGCGGGCACCAGTCCGCGCGCGGTGACCTGTTTCCCCAACGCCGGAGCCGCTGCGTTCGCCGTCTGCTGAGTTCGGCCTGCGTTCGAAGGCATGCACTCTTCCCAGCACATCATCCGCAGATTTGCCCGGATCTTGTGCCACTCCTAACTCTAGGCCAGAGTACGCCCCCTCGCCTACAGACCAGAAGTGCAATGACCCAAGGTCGGCGTCCGAACACGAAGAGCCGCTAGCGGGAGTTCGTGTCCTTAATCAGCTTGATCAGCTCTTCCCTTCGCGCGCGGTAAAGGGTTCGTTCCGGGGCAAGCTTCGTTGCCAAATCGATTTCGCTCAACGCTTCCGGATAGCGATCGAGGCTGATCAAGCAAGCCGCCAACGAATAGTGATTGTCCGCCGAGCTATTCACTCGCAGAGCTTCGCGAAATTCCTTTTCGGCGGCATGCAATTCGCCCTGCTGGAACAAGACTGTACCCAGCAGATGATGGGCAAGATCCGAATCCGGATTCAGCGAAACCGCGATTTGAAACTCGTGCAGCGCATCCTGCGGCTTGTCATCCATCAGCAGCGCCTGACCTAAAATGCGATGTTCGGCCGAGCCCGTCGGATTTTGCCGCACTGCCAGCCGCAGCTCCTCGACAGCTCCGTCATAATTTTCTTTCGCCATGTAGGCGCTTGCCAGGCAGGCGTGCCCCTGCTGCCACTCCGGATGCTCCTTATAGAGCTCTTTCATCTCCGCAATCGCAGCCTCAAAATCTCCCTGGTCGCAGTACGTGTTCCCGAGATTGTTTCGGACCGACGCCTCAGCCGGCGCCAGCCGCTTCGCTTCGCGGTACTCCGTTACCGCTTTTCCGAGATCGCCCACTTCGTGCCGGATCAAACCAAGATTCGAATGAGCCTCCCAGAATCCAGGGCGCAGCTCGATTGCGCGCTGATACGCCATAATTGCTCCGGGCACATCGCCGCCGGCATGTAGCGCAATTCCCATGTCGTAGTAGGTATCCGCATTCTTCGGATCATGTTCCAGCGACTCAGAAAAAGCATGAACCGCAGTCGCATACTCCCCAACCGAATATTGTCCTAATCCGAGATACTGGTACGCCTCAGCATTCTTGGGATCGATACTCAATGCCGTGCGCGCTTCGGCGATCGCGTTCGGCCCATCGTCAAGTCGATAAAAAAGGTAAGACATCGCGCTGTGATGCTCCGGCAAGTCCGGCATCAGCTTCAGCGCGGCGGCGAGTTCGTCATACGCGTCATCAAAGTTACCTTGTTCGCGAAGCGTAATTCCAAGAGCGAAATGCAAAGCAGGATTTTCGGGATCGCTTGAGGTGAGTGCCCGCAGATCGTTTTCTGCCTCGTGCAACTTCTGCGCTCGCACCTCGCCTGCTGCCTTTACAAGCCCGTCAGGAATGCCAGGGCCGATCCGGGCCGAAAGTACGTTTCCCGACTGGACAACCTTCATGAGCTCCGGGCTGGCTCCAACCGACTGAAGCGCGCGCAGTTCATGGTTGGTCGGCAACGACGCCAATCCACGTTCCTTCACAATTTGGGCAAGACGACTGCTGGAAACTCCACCGGTCTGCCATGCGGCAAGCTCGCTCGCTGTGACACTCGAAACCGTCGGCCCGCGCTGAACCGATTGCGCGGAAAGCGACCCCAGAACGAACAAGCAGAAAATGAGCGAAGCCTTGACTCTCAACGGACTCCCCAGGTGTGGAATTGGCTTGCTTCTTGCGGCTTTTCAGAGGAATAGGGACACAAACACCTTCCGAAAGCCTCTTCTGAACATAGCCCTCCATCCTTCCGCAGCGTAAGGTCACGGTAGTAACTTGCTGCCGAAGGCGCTAGACTGAGATTGAGGGATTTTGGCCACCTTGTGAAGTGATTAAAATCACAGGTGGCAGTAGCCGATGCCACCGAAACCGAAGGCCATATCCCGTATAAGTGGTCTGGAAGCTATTGCCCTGCATGGGAGCACCCAAACTTCCCTGCTGCCGTCAAATAGCGTATGATCTAATTTGTTTGTAACCCTCGGAGGCTCCGATGTTTGAAGGTCTATTTCAACCGATGCACCTGCTGGTCATCTTCTTTATTGCCCTGCTGGTCTTCGGCCCAAAGAAATTACCTGAGCTCGGCAAGGGTCTGGGCGAGGGGATTCGTGCCCTGAAAGATGGCATGAAGGATCATCCCCCGGCGCAGGGCTCGACCGACCAGAAGAATACCGAAACAAAGAGCTAACCGACTCCTCGTCGAGAAGCATCCAACGCTGTCTTTGTGCTTGGCGCCGACTTCGTCTCTTTTTGGTTCACTGCAATTGGGTCCCAGGTAGTTATCTCTTCTGAAATCTGGAGGCTAGGCCGTGCTACGCAAGTTCCTAGTGTTGGCACTCATCGCGCTTTTTGGACTCTCATCTACTCTCTTCGCTGATCAAGTCACACTGAAAAACGGCGATCGCCTGACGGGAACTGTCGTGAAGTCTGACGGCAAGACACTGGTCATCCATACCGATGCTGCTGGCGACGTCGAGATCAAGTTCGATGCAATTCAAGACATCAAAACCGAAGCCGAACTACATGTCGGGCTCAAGGACGGAAAGACCGCCGTTGGGCCAGTGACCACCAGTGACGGCAAGCTGAACATCGCCACAAAGTCCGGTCCGGTCGAAGCACCACCGGCTGACGTAACCATGATGCGAAACGACGCCGAGCAAACCGCTTATGAAAAGAAGCTGCATCCTGGGCTCAGGCATGGCTGGGAGGGTGGAGTTAACGTGGGCTTCTCGATCGCCCGTGGGAACAGCGAAACGGAAAACCTCGCGCTTGCGTTCAACGCCGACCATCCTACAGAGCACGACAAGATTACGTTGTATGCGAGTACGATCAATACCACCAACAATCTCGCAACTCCAAGCACGGTGGCAAACCTGACCCAAGGCGGCATCCGCTATGACCGCGATCTGAGCTCGAGACTCTTTGCGTTCGCAGCCGCCGACTTTATGGTCAACGGGCTGCAATTCCTCGACCTTCGTCAGGTTTATGGCGGCGGTCTCGGCGTTCATGCCATCAAGAACGATCGCACGGTGCTCGACCTGCTCGGTGGCTTGAACTACACTCACGAAACGTACTCGAACGGGAACCTGATCGTGCCGGGCCCGCCTCCCGTATACGATTCGTATGGTGTAACCAATCGCTTCCTGGCAGCGACCATCGGCGAAGAATGGGATCAAAAGGTCGGTAAGAGCACTACGTTGACGCAGACCCTTGGATTCTTCCCTAATCTTCAGCAGACCGGCGAGTATCGCTTCACCTTCAACTTCGGAAGCGTAACCAAACTCAATAAATGGCTCGCCTGGCAAAATCAGTTCGGGGACATTTATGTTTCCAATCCGCCAGGCGGTACGAAGAATAATGACGTCATCTTAACCACAGGTTTGAGCGTCACCTTCGCGCCGTAATTGCCCGGAGGACAGTCGGTAGCGCGGGGTAATCGTAGTGCCGGCGTCCTCGCCGGCTTTCGTGGGCGTCTCGCCCCACATTCGCCAACGCTCCAAAAGCAAAAGCCCCACCCCGAACGGATGGGGCTTCTGTTTGTTAGGGACCTGAATTAGGCGATAGCTTCCTCAGTATCGTGCACGGGAATCACCTCGGCCTCATCTTCTCGGAGTGCCTTGTGTGTCTTCGCCACCAGCATGTAAATCGACGGCACCACAAACAACGTGAACACCGTGCCAATGAACATGCCGCTGACCAGCATGATGCCGATGCTGTTCCTCGCTCCGGCGCCGGGCCCTTTCGCCAGCACCAGCGGGAAGTGGCCGCAAATCGTGGCTGCCGTCGTCATCAAGATCGGCCGCAACCGCGTCGTAGCCGCTCCGATGATTGCCTGCAGTTTACTCAATCCAGTCTCCTGCAAGTGATTGGCAAACTCCACGATCAGAATTCCGTTCTTCGCGATCAGACCGACGAGCGTGATCAGTCCGACTTCGCTATAGATGTTCAACGTCGTGAAGCCGAGGAACGAGAACATCAGCGCGCCCGAGATCGCCAGCGGAACGGATCCTGCCAGGACAATGAACGGATCGCGGAAGCTCTCGAACTGCGCCGCCAGCACCAGGTAAATCAGGATCGCCGACAGCAGGAACGTTCCCAGGAACTTACTTCCTTCTACGCGCAACTGCCGCGACTCACCCGCGTAGTCAACCGTGAATCCTTGCGGCAGAACTTGCTTTGCCTGGTCCTCGAGGAATGTCAGCGCCTGATCCAGCGGGACCGGAGGCGGAATCACACCCTGAATCCGCACCGCATTCAGCTGCTGAAATTTGTTCAACGATCGCGGCTCTGTCGTCGTCTTCAGCGACGCAAACGTTGAAAGTGGCACCAGTTTGTCCGCCGATCCCTTCACATAAATCTGTGAAAGCTGATCAGGCGTCAACCGATCCATACGCTTCACCTGCGGGATGACCTTGTAGCTGCGTCCCTGAATACTGAATCGGTTCACGTAATTCCCGCCCAGCATCGTCGACAGATCCTGCCCGGCCTGGCTCAAGTCCACGCCTTGCGAACGCAGCTTGTCGCGGTCGAACACAACTTCCGTTTGCGGCTGATCGAACTTCACGTCCGTATCTGCGAAGATGAACATCCCGCTGGCCATCGCCTTCTTCACGATCTGCTCGGCCAACTGGCTCACCTGTTGCGGTTCTGCCGCAGAAGCAATCACGAAATCAACCGGGAAGTTTCCACCACCTGGTAGTGGTGGAGGCGTCAGCGGAATCACACGGATGCCCGCAATCTTCGACAACTTGCCGCTCGATTCCATCAGCAACTGTTGCGTCGTCTTCGTCCGCTGGCTCCACGGTTTGGTCACCATGCCGCCAAAACCACCGCTCGGAGTCGTGATCTGGAACGTGCTCGCACTCTCCGGAAACGAGTGATACACGTCGTAAACCTGCTTCGTAAACAGGTTCGTCTGATCAATCGTCGCATTCGGCGCCGCCTGAATTACGCCAAACACCACTCCCTGATCCTCGGCAGGTGCCAGTTCCCGCATCGAGAACATGTAGAACGGCACCATCAGCACCGCGACAATCGCCCAAATCGTCAACACAACCGGACGGTACTTTAAAGTTCCCGCCAGCATGCTTCCATAGAGGCTACGAACTTTCTCGAAGGTTCGATTGATGATGCCGGCGAATCCCTTATGAGAAGCGCCTTCGCGCAGCAACTTCGAACCCATCATCGGCGAAAGTGTCAGAGCCACGATACCCGACACGACAACCGCGCCAGCCAGAGTGAATGCAAACTCCCGGAACAGCGCGCCGGTCAGTCCACCCTGAATTCCGATTGGCGCATACACGGCCGCCAGCGTAATCGTCATTGCGATGATCGGCCCCACAAGTTCGCGGGCCGCGTCGCGCGCCGCCTGGTATGGCGTCTTGCCCATCTCCAGGTGGCGTTCCACGTTCTCCACCATCACGATGGCGTCGTCCACCACAAGTCCGACCGACAGCACGATCGCCAGCAAGGTCAGAAGGTTAATGGTGAATCCTGCCGCCAGCATGAGGAACACAGCGCCGATCAGTGAAATTGGAATCGCCACGATCGGGATCAGCACCGACCGGAACGATCCCAGGAACAGGAAGATGACCACGATGACGATGATCAGTGTCTCGGTCAGCGTGTGCAGCACTTCATCAATCGCGTCCTGGATGTACGCGGTCGAGTCATACGGGACACCCGCCTTCATCCCCGTCGGAAGCTGAGCCTCGATCGCCGGTAGCTGCGCCCGCACCGACTTGATCACGTCCAGAGAGTTCGCCGTCGGCAGCACCCAGATACCCATGAAGGTCGCTGTCTCGCCGTTGAAGCGCACGTCCTGATCGTAGTTCTCGGCTCCGAGTTGCACGTCGGCGATCTCGCCCAAACGCACGACCGTGCCGCTGTTCTCCTTGATCACCATCTGCCGGAACTCTTCCGGTGTGCGCAGATCAGTGTTCGCCACCAGGTTCACCGACACCATCGAACCCTTGGTGCTTCCCAGTGCAGACAAATAGTTATTTTTCGAGAGCGCGTCGTGCACATCCGACGGCGAGACGCCACGCGCTGCCATCTCCTGCGGCTTCAGCCAGAGACGCATCGCAAACGTGCGATTTCCCAGAATGTCGGCGCGCTGCACGCCACTGATCGCGCTCAGCTTCGGCTGCACCACGCGGGTCAGGTAATCGGTGATCTGGTTCTGATCGAGATCCTTCGACGAAAATCCCAGGTACATCGCCGCGAACTGCGTGTCCGCAGTCTGCAGATCGATCACAGGAATTTGCGCATCCGGTGGCAGGTCATTCCGCACCTGCGCCACCTTCGCCTGAATCTGCGTCAGAGCCGCAGTCGTATCGTAATTGATCTTCAGATGGACCTGGATCGTGCTCAGCCCTTGCGCGCTGGTCGACTCCATGTAATCGATGCCGTCCGCGCTGGCCACCACGCGCTCAATCGGCGTAGTGACGAATCCACGCACCAGGTCGGCATTCGCACCCACATACACGGTCGTGATCTGCACCACAGCGATGTCGCTGCGCGGATACTGCCGCACACTCAACGACCGGATCGCCTGCAAACCCGCAATCAAGATGACGAGGTTTACCACCGTCGCCAGCACCGGCCGTTTAACAAATATGTCCGTAAACTTCATGCCCGCTCCTCACCGACGAAGCTGATGGTATGGGTGTCCCATTTCTCGCGCTGTGTATGCGAAAAATGGGATTCTTTAATTTAGAAGTTAGCTGTCCTGCGGATTCGGATTGATGCTGTTGCTCGGCTTCACCGCGTTGTTCACTTGCACCGGCGCTCCGTTGCGCAGCTTGAACACGCCCGAACTGACGACCTCATCGCCGGGATTCAATCCGGAAATAACTCCCACCTGGTCGCCCCGCGATCCTTCCACCTTCACAACCTGCTGCCGCACCCCACGATATGGCCTTCCCTTCGGGTCGGTCATGTTCGAGAGCACAAAAACCGAGTCTCCATACGGCGCGTAGTTGATCGCTGATGCCGGCAGCGGAATCACTTCCTTCGGGCTGCCCAGCGGCAACTCCACCTGAACGAACATCCCAGGACGCAGCTTGTTGTCCTTATTCGTGACAATCGCCTGCACCTGAATATTCCGAGTCTGCTCATTAATGACGGAATCCAGAGCGATAATGCGCCCGGTGAAATTCATTCCGGGAACGTCGCTGCTACTTACACGCAAAACGTGTCCGGCCACCATTTTTCCTGAGTCCTGCTGCGGCACGCCGAAGTTCACATAAATAGGACTGAGGGTCTGCAGAGAAACAATCGCCTGCCCGGCCGCCAAATATTGCCCAAGGCTGACCTGCCGAATTCCAAGCACGCCGGAAAACGGCGCCCGGATCGTCTTGCGTGCAATCGCCGCCTTGATGTCTCCCACCTGCGCTTCAGTCGCCTTCTGCTGTGCGGCGGCGTTGTCATACTCCTGCTTCGCAATAACACCCGACTTCACGAGCTCCTGCGCCCGTCCATAATTAATGCCAGCCAGATCGCGCTGCGCTTCGAGACTGGCCAACTGCGCCCGTTCCTGCCGGGTATCGAGTTCGACCAAGATCTGCCCTTCTTTCACCCACTGCCCAGACTCGAAGTGGATCGTGTCGATCGTCCCCGGCAAATCCGCGCTGACGGTCACTCCCTGGATCGCCGCCGCGGTTCCGATCACGCCCATGGTCGACGGCCACGTTTCTTTCTGCGCCACAACGGTCGTCACTGCCGTCGGCGGCATCTGGAAATTGGCTCCCGCCGCAATCGCCGCTTCCACCTGCTTATATTTGATGAATCCCAGCCCTCCCACCAGGGCCAGCATGATCACCAACATCAGCACCATCCGCTTCGCCATACCTTCTCCTCTAACAGAACAGCCAGTAAATGTGTGGTTTTGACTCTCTGGGAGCCCCTGAATCACCCCAGCGATGCAAATATTGATTTAGACAAGCCTGAAAAAGATTCAGAGTTCCGCGACTGTTTGTACCTTTTGTCGCTGATCTCACTCTGAGAACGCAGATCAAACAAGTCCTCTCCTGAATAACCGCAGTACCCTCAGGCGCGTTACGCACGAACAAGCGAAAAACTTTTCACAGCCACAATAGTCCCCGTCCACACACTCGCCTGACATGAGCTTTTCGAGGGATACCGCCGATTAAAACAAGGGTTGGAACGCGTCCATTCTACACAAGAGACAGTTCTTTGATCGCGGGAGCGCCGGGCCGAGCTGTGACCGTCCAATCCAAAACGTGGTTCGTGGAATCTTGAGACAACACGAGCCTTTCCAGAGCGATCTCTCCCTCAAGGACGTCAACTCGCAGGGATTTCTCACTCAGAGTGATAGTGCCGAATCCAGAAACACACGAAAAGAATGTTTTAAACGGACGCGCCTTGATCTTCGGTCCGAACCAGAGCGTCCGATCCACCGCCGAATATCGAAAACCCGAGATCGCCGCCAGCAGCGCATAACTCGACATCGCCCGCGCATAGTAATTGCCGCACTCATATTCATTCCACGGATTCCGCACCCGCCCGCTGTACCGGCCCCGCAGCGCCTTGACGATGGTTAATCCTTCGCGAACAAATCTTTCGGCAATCAGGTGTGACGCAACCTGGTACTCGATGCCCGTCCAAACTTCATCGGAGTACACGAACGGAAGTGTCGGCTTGTTCCCACGCGGCCAAGTGCATAGCAGCAATCCGGGCTCGTGTCCCATCGCATATCCGGGACGCTGCGCGTTCGCATGTTCACTGAGATCCGTCTTGAAGTTGTGTTTGAAAATCGCTTGCAGCGCGCTTCGAGCGTTCTCCTTCGACAGCGGCGTCTCCACTCCGTACATCCGCGCCATCCATACTCCGATCACGCCATCCGACAGGCAGCCTGTTCCATACTGATATTTCGGGCCTTCGCGCTTCAGAAGCTTTTCCATCTCGCTGCTGTTCTCATCGACCTTCGCGATTTTCGCAGCGAACGATTGATCCCGAAGGTCCGCATACTCGACCTTCTGCTGGTAATACTCCCCATTAAAAAGGTGCTTATCCATGAAGTGTGCACACCGTTGCGCCAGTTCACCGTAGAAACGAGCGTCCTCCACCTGCGCAGCACCCTTGGCCATTTCCGCGAATGCCGATAGTGCCCCCAGGTAGATGCTGGTGCACATCCCATCCGGGCCCCAGAATTCAATGTCATACGTGTTGTGGTGGGGCTCGAATAATCCCCCGCGGTGATCCGGATCCCACGTCCGAATGCAATAGTCCAGACTTCTCTTCGCCAGCGGATACATCTGCTTCATCCACTCCGAATCGCCGGAAATCTGCCACTCGCGATAGACCTTCAGAATTCCGCCCAGCTGCCCATCCGCAGCCGCATGAAAGTCGTGTGGAACCGGCCCTTCCGGAAGCGCCGCTCGAAAAGTGACATGACCATCCTCATTCATCGACCGCATCAACTCAGTTTCCCGTAACGTGCGCTCGAGTTTGGGGAACAGGTGAGGGAACGCCTGCGCATAGTTCCACACATGCGTGCACGATCCATGGCAGCATCCCGAGTCCGGGAAGCAGCCCTCCCATCCCCAAATGTCGCCATTCTCCAGACGCAACACCGTCGGAGATTTCAGGATCGCCAGATTCGCAGATACGGCATCCAGCACGTAAGGAGGCAGGCTCGACGAAAACAGCGCATCCCTGAACGCCGCGGTACGCGATCGCAGGTCCGAGTAATGATCCGCCACATAGAAAGCGACCTCGCGCGCATCCTTCCACACCGAGGTATAAAAGGGCCTCCATACTGGACCCGTTCCAGTCCGACAACCAGACGCGCCCTGCGGTTGCGGCGCGCCTTCAACCTTCAGACCACCCGTCTGCAGATAGCAATTCGGAAAGTACCACGCAATCACGATAGAAAATGTCTGCGAAGCTCCCGGAGCCAGCCTGCCCTCAAGAAGAATCGATCCGCCATTGCGTCCCTCGGTGTCGATCGTATTGCTTCCGCTATTCTCGGTGAACGCGCCAGTCGAAACCTCTCGCCACAGTGCCGACAGCGAATCGAACTCCCATCCCGGACTCCGCAGCCACATCCCCTTCACCTTCGGCTGCCCGCGAACCGCGATCAAACAGGCGCTGCCAAATGCTTCCGAACTCGGGTCTTCGACATTCGAAAAGAAAACTCCTCGGCCGCGCAACGCTTCGTTGCGGCTGTTTTTGTCGTCGCTAGCGCATCCCGAAGCCAGATGTGAGAGATGATAGGAAAATTCAAACTCGACCGGATGTTGCGAAGTGTTGTGAAAGCTGTATTCGAGAATGGCGCACGGGATGGACGAGTTCCTGTCATCCAGAGGAATAAACGGATTCCATGCTGTCACCGTAACCTGCAACGGCATCGCCGGATCGCTGATCTTCGCCTCCCCGAACGGAAACTCACCCTTGAATTCGCAGGTCTGAAATCGCGGAAACCCTTCGAACCCTCCTCGCCGGTAACCTTCGCCCTGCAATCCCTGATCAAAAATCTTCAGTGAGGGAAACGGCCCCTCGATCAGCTTCGTAACTGTCGAAGGCTTCTTCACATGCAGAATGGCAAATGCGCCCTTCGATGCCGCAAATCCATCCGGCAATGCGGTAGTCGCCGGATGGTTCCCGATCGAAAAATCCTGCAGCCCGCCATATCCGTTGAAGCAAACACACCCGGCTCCAATGCCGCCGACAGGCATCGCCACTTGCCCGGCGGTATCTTTGGTGAAGGAGCGTTGCGGCCCGGTGGTAAGCAAGTCTTCCAATGAATACGAATCTGCCGGCGTAGATGCGCCCGCGACATTGTCCGCAGCGGCCGCGCCCGTTGCAGGAACGCTGGCCGGAATAGCTGCGCCGATTGCGACAGAAGAAGAAGTAACCAGAAACTCTCGGCGTGTGGACTTTTCAGAACTCGACATGGGTAGCTGCTTTGAAAGGGCGCGGCGAAAAGCCGCGCCATTGGCCTCGCAAAATTCAATGGCGGCTGGCAGCCGCTGAGGTAAATCTAAAACCGACGCCCTAACGCAATGCCGGAGAGAAATTCGTCATGACCATATAGGTCGAATCAACCTTATCTACCAACTTCCCATTCGCCTCGGACTTTTCCTTCACGCTCTTCCACTCCGGATCGTCCTGAAACGATTTCCAGTTCGCCGCCGCCGCTTCCCGGCTGGGATGCTGAAGAATATAGATGAGCGTATTGCTCTTGTCCGGATCATCCATCGGCGTCCAATAAGCCACACTTTTCATCCCGTGCCTATCAAATATCTTGATCGTGTGGTCACGAAACCGGGCCTGAAGTTCGCCTAGCTTTCCGGCAGCTGCATGATAGACCCGCAGCTCAAATACACCAGCCGAGCTTGAGTCAGAAGTGGCGTTCTCCCGAGGGGAAGCGGCCCAAAGCGACGCGGGAATCATCGCCGCCGCAGGAAGTGCTTGAAGCAGTGTTCGTCTTTTCACGGCACGCATTGTAGCAGCTGAAACAAAAGGCGCCGAACCCGGCCGCGAAGCGGCGAAAAAATATGGCCCACGGCGCAAGCCGTGGGAACCAGCAGGAAAGAACAAGAAGCACCCGAAGGGGCGAAAGCAACCACCGGAACGCGACCTCACCTCATGCAGCCATCAGCGATTCGGGAGCGTGGATGGTGACCCGGCCGCGCTGTTTGGAAAGCATCCCCTCCTGCTCCCACTTAGACAGGATTCGGCTGGTTGTGAAGTAGCCAATGTCAGACAGTGAGCCCAGTTGTTCGTTCGTAATGTCGATCCCTATTCCTGAGTTTCCGATTTGCCCAGCGGAGGTCGCAAGTTCGATCAACCGGTGCGCCAGCCTCGACTCCGCGCTCTTCGTAACGAGATTCAGATGGCGCTTCATATAGGCGCCAAGATGGTAGAGCGCAACTCGGAAACCGTTCTCCATGATCTGGGGATGCTCCATCGCTAGCTTGCGGATGGTCTCGTGAGACCACACCAGGCAGTCACAGGCTGTGATCGTTGTTGTGTTCGCGAGATAGGCTGGAGGGGCCGGCAGCAACGTCACCAATCCAAGCACTTGCCCAGGGCTCGCCCACAACAGGACGATCTCGCAGCCGTCTTCGCTCAGAATGTAAGAGCGCGCTCGCCCGGTCTTCAACAAAACGAGATGATCCGGATGCCCTCCCCTCACGATCAGATCCTTCTTCGCAGCGATATGGCGCGGTCGCGCTGTCTCGAGGAGTGCCCGTACCGCGATATCACTCAGACCTGCCAGGAGTTTCGATCTCATCCACGAAACATCGCTATCGTGAGCAATCCTCACCACACACCACCTTTCAGGGAACTGTCAGAACCGTCGATCCAATTATTCCTAGGAGGAGTCAATTGTTCGGATCCCAAGAAAGCTTGCCTTGCGAACTTCCCTCAGGCGAGCAGGGCTAAAAGAACATAGTTCATCCAGCCTCCCGTAAAAACCGTCAAAGATGACAGTCGCATTCGGCCACGTTCTACGCATGGTGCTCGATGTCGCCTCAAGGGAAAGGGGGGCGGTTCGGCCACGAACAAGGAGAGTCGCTCATCGCACTAATACAGTCTGGAGTCATTGTTGATCGTGGCATCGGTGGATGATTGCCCGGTGTCCGCAATCGGTTCACTGCAACCGGCGCAACCTTATCTGTACGTCGTAGGATCTCCGCAAGCATCTGCTTTCGGGTCCGAAGCGGCGTCAGCCGTTGTAACGCTCCCGTGATTACGCCGTCGACAAATTTCGTTTCATCCCAGCTCTCCAGATACAGTGTCATCCGGCCGGTTTCATCGATCGCGTAGCGTTCATCGCGCTCGCCTAATACCAGCGTCATTCTCAGGTCAACGTCCTCCGGTTTTCTATGGAAGTCTTCCGCCACCACGCGACAGGTCGTTAGCAGCAGAACTCGCGCGCGCTCGCCCGGAATATTGACTTGATGGGAATTAACAATCGTCAGCACGTCAGCCCGGCCAGCATCTTTACTCGGCGTGGCTATCTGGGCATTCGCAGCGGGTCCCACACACATAACCGCGAGTGCGGCTAGAAACAATCTCCTAGTAGTGTGTGGGGCCCCTACCTGCATAACCACCTCTGCGTGGCGGATCCCGAATCGATCACTTGCAAGAGCCCAAATAGAACATCAGCGAGCTGTTATGAAAATGAAGCCTTAAGACATGGGAAGGTCCCGATCTTTCCCCTTTGTTAGGTAAAGACGATTAGCTGAGGCGAATGTTGCGTTCTTTTTCTGAAACTATTCGGTTTGTGTTTGAACGAAACAACGTTCACCTGTTCGCGAAAGAAACCGCTTGTAAGCCGTCAGCGAAATCAGGCGCGGCCGCAGGGTTTTCCACAGCCCCACTATGTGACATCTGACCTTACGCACAGGCCGTGAAGAAGCAGAATTGCGTTGCCAAGAGTGGTAAGCGGAAGGAATTCCGCCAGGCAGCTAAGTTCTTTGAATAGAAGATTTTACCCGTAAGTCATTGAGGGCCATAGATTACTTCGCAATTTCCCGCTAACTTCAACATTCCAGAGATCCAGGGGGAGGGGGGATACCCCCAAAATCCACCCAGATTCCCAAAACGGGAAAAGCAGTTCCAATTGTCAATCGGAAATCGCAAACCGAAACTTATTCGTCTTCAATCGACAATCCGAAATCGCGCAATCGAAAATTAGTCGATTCCGTGAATCCTCATATTCACCAGCTTATCGATGCTCAGATCCTTCATTCCGCGTGATCGCATATCAGCGATGTATTCCGGAGTGACATTGTGAATGCGCATGTTGATCAACTCATCTGGATCAGGATGTGAATATCCCAAGCCTTGCACCTTCTGAATGAACTCCGGCGAAACTCCGTGAATGCGGAATGCAATCAACTTCTGCAGGTCGATGTGGTCATAGCCGCGCTGCTTCACTTGTGCCATCCACTCCGGAGTTGCTCCGTGAATGCGCATCGCAATTAGCGTGTCTTCGTCCGGCTGATATCCAGCTTGGTGCAAACTACGCACCATCTGCGCGCTCACACCGTGAATCCGAAACGCTACCAATTTATCGGCCTCTGAAATCTTCAGTCCTTCCGCGCGCAGACTCTCGATGAATGCCTTGTCGACGCCGAAGATGCGGAACGCAATCAGCTTGTCGGTATCGAGCCCGGAAAGATTCTCGCTCTTCATCTGCTTCGCGAAATCAATGCTCACATCTTGCACCGCCATCCCGAACTGCTTCTCATCATCAACGGGAAACCCGAGCGCTGCCATCTCACGCGGATAATTAGCATCCGGATTGAAGTGGAAGATTCCCGCACCTTCCCCATCTTTCAGAAACCCTTCGCACTCAATCTTTCCCGCGTCGCGCGTGATCGTGAAATGCACATCCTGTCGTCCTGCCTTTGAGAAGTCCACTCCCTGGAATGAACTTGCAGGCCAGTCCGACTGATGGTTCGACATTCCACCGTGATGATGCTCGATCAACGAGAACTCGACTTTACCAGCCTCATCCGATTTGCTGATCGTCCAATCGCCCTTACGCTCGTCATTGTCCGCTTGCGCCACGCGATCTTTCGTCACCAGGAAGACAATGCAAAGCGCAAATATCGTGTACGCAAAAGTTCGAAGTATCCTCATAACCATCTCCTTCACTTGCGTTCGAGTGGCAACACAAAGGCATGCACCTGAAGACAGGCGCTTTTCGAAACATGAAACGCTGACTAAATTTCCCCTTTGTTCTCCAGGATCCCGAGGCGCTTGAGTTGAACCAGCTTGTCAATCGTCAAGTTCTGGAATCCATGTTTGCGCGCCAGATCGATGAACTCTGGAGTCACGCCTTGCACCTTGGCTTCGATCACGTCGTCGACGCTCGGCTTGAATCCCGCAGACTGTAGCGTCTTGATGTAGTCCGAAGTCACACCTTGCACCTTCATCCCGACGATGTCATCCGCACTCGGATTGAGTCCAAGAGACCGGATGCTCTGAATGTATTCGGGAGTAACGCCTTGCACTTTCATCCCGATCACATCGTCCGCATCTGGATTAAGGCCTTGATCGCGCAAACCTTTAACGTACTCTGGCGTGATTCCCTGAACCTTCATCCCGATCACGGAATCCGCGTCGACCTTGAAGCCGAGTGACTGCAGTTCGCGAACATACTCTGGCGTTACGCCCTGCACTTTCATCCCGATGATGTTGTCGGCGTCAGGTTTGATCCCAACCTGCTTCATCTCGTTCACGTATTCGGGAGTGATTCCTTGCACCTTCATCCCAATGATCTCGTCAACGTCAGGATTGAATCCCATCGAGCGCAGTTCTTTCACGTATTCCGGAGTGACACCTTGCACCTTCATCCCGACAATGCCGTCTGCGTCTACATGAAGGCCAAGCTCACGCATCTCGCGAATATATTCTGGCGTGACATTCTGAACCTTGAGCGCAATCAGGTCGTCGACGCTCAAGTCGCCCATTCCCGCGGACTTCATGCCATCGATATAAGACTGTCCGCTCGCAGGCCGATCATCGCTCGAAGATGATTGAGCTGGCGAAGGCTTTGCCGCAGGCTTGGCAGCAGTTTGCGGTGTGGCTTGCGCTTGCAACACCGCGAGCTTTGGAAGCAGATGGCTGATTGCAGCGTTATTGGCATGCACGATCGGCTTCGAGTAGGCGATTCCAAACAAAGCATTGCCAGCAATAATCGCGGTCGTCAAAAAGACAACGCTTCCTACGACACCAAGCTTGCGTGACCCTTCGTTCGAAGAACGCAACCGCAACAGATGCGCGATTCTTTCGGACAGAGGACCTCGATTCGCCGCCATCGCCAGCGCTGGAGCACTGCGCCATTCCTCCATCATCGTCAAGACGCGCGCATACTCAACCACATCGCCGCAAACCGAAACCGCAACTTCGTCGCAACAGAGTTCCCGTTCTGCCCGAATGCGTTTGTTCATCCACCAGACTGCCGGATGGTAAAACAGCAGCGTCTCGGCGCAAATCTGGAAGACATTCACGAACGCATCCAGCCGGCGAATGTGCGCCAGTTCGTGCGCAATCACCATCCGCAGTTGCTCATCGGTCAGACCAGTCAAAGTGCTGATCGGCAATAAAACAATTGGACGAAACCATCCGATAACCGCAGGAGCCTGCAGGTATGCGCTTTCGCAATATTGGACAGCTCGATTGATCCCGAGTTGATCCTGCAACTCATAGCAGACGGCAAGCACATGATCCGCGACAATCGCACACCGCCGACGCCGTTCGCGCTCGAGTACCAGAAGCCCACCTGCCGAACGAAGGCTTAACAGCGCGACGCCCACAAGCCAAGCTTCGACCAGCCAGGGAAAAGCATCTTTGGAGTGGCTGACCGGATCGACCGAGGTCGTGCCACTCGCCGCGGTGTTGCCCCTCGCAATTGGCCAAGCGGCCGCGGCGAGCGGAGACGACTTCGTAAGATCATCCGAACGTTGCTGGGAATAGAAGAACGTCGCGACCGGCGACAGCAGCATCAAGCCAAGAGCTGCAAGCCCCGTCAGATAACGCACGGAAGGCCGTCGCACGAGACTCATGGCAACTGCCGCAATTGCTGCAATCGCAGTTCCCTGCCAGAGGAAATGCAACAGCGCCCATCCCAGCGAATGCATAGTTGCCGCAGACAGCCAGTTCAGCGGATTCGCGATCGCAGTATTCACGATGAGGCTCGGATTCATCGGCGGGTCCTTTCGTATTCATCCAGCAAGCGGCGGATTTCTTCGATTTCTTCGTGCGAGGCCTTGCGTCCGGCAAGCGCGTGCATCATCAATTGGCTGGCAGATCCCTCAAACACGCGCTGCAGCATGTCCCCAGCGAGCTGCCGCTTGGTCTGCTCGGCAGGAATCCCTGCTTCATAGACGTGCGCCCGCTGTGTTTCGTTTCGCCGGGCGGTACCTTTTGTTGTCATAATCTGAAGCAGCTTCAGGACAGTCGTGTAGCCAACATCCCTTTTCTCGCTCAGGGCCTCGTGCACTTCGCGCACTGTCGACGGACCGCGGCTCCAAAGAACGCGGAGAATCTCGAGCTCCGAAGCCGTGGGTTTCTGCGGAGAACGTGTCATGGCAAAACCATACTACGAAGGCATTCGTAGTGTCAACGAAAATCTTCGTAGATCGTTTCTTACTGCTATCTATGCGTCTTCCTTGAAGTCTGTGGTTTTGAATTGGGCCACTTTTATCTCGTGAGAAGTTGAATCTCCCTGATTCCATTGATTCTGCACGCGGGTGCGAGTAGATTGGTCTGTCCCCATGATTGCCGAGCAGGACATTCCAGGAGATTCTCAATGCTAAATCGATTCATTACGTGTCTTTTTCTGGTCGCGGCTTTCGCGACATACGGTTTCGCGGCGGAGGAAAACGCGTGCAAGGGCGATCCGGATAAATGGCAGCAAGTGTTCAACGGTAAGGATTTGACGGGATGGAAACATGTTGGACCAGGCAACGACACGGTGGAAGATGGGCTCATCCACACGCACGGCGGGATGGGTCTTCTTTATTGGACTGGCGGCAAAGTCGGGAACTGCACGATTCACGTTGTCTACCGGATGCGCGACGAGAACGACAACTCCGGCGTGTTTGTCCGAATTCCGATCGAACCAAGGGAAGAATGGATGCCTGTGCACTACGGGTATGAAGTCCAGATCGACAATCATCCGGAAACGTCCGGCGAAGATGAATATCACCAGACGGGAATGCTGTACTCGTTGACCAAGCCGCTGGTGGAGAAGGCCTGGAAACCCGGACCGGAGTGGAACACGATGGACATCACATTGGATGGGAAGCGGACGATCGTGACGCTGAATGGTCAGAAAGTGACGGACTTTAAGGAAGGCGATCCAGTTCCCCCCAAGAAGTTTGATTTCGAACCGCAGCGCGGGCCACGTCCTGAATTCGGCTGGTTCGGTCTGCAGAACCACAGCGACAACGACATCGTGTTCTTCAAAGAAGTGGCAATCAAGCCGTTGAAGAAGTAATGAGGATGCGAGCCATTCGCGCGATTTATTCGCCCGCAAAGAAGCGCGGGCGACTCGCGCGGCTCGCTCAGGTCCTTCGGCGCGCCAAAGACGCGCGCCTCAGGATGACAACTACACTTTGGTCATTTTGAAAGAGGAGGAATTCGAATGAAGCGCATTCTTTCGCGACGTGCTTTCTTGCAGGGAACAGCGGCTGCCGCAGGCGGCCTGGCAGTTTCGAGAACAATCCAACTGGAAGCTCAGCCCTTGTTGCGCCGCGCTGTAGCGCCCAGCGATCGAGTTCGGTTCGGGATGATCGGCATCGGCATGCAAGGGTCTGGATTGCTGGGCGGCGCAATCACGATCCCCGGAGTCGAGTGTGTAGCCGCAGCCGATCTCTATGACGGCCGGCACACACTGGCAAAGGAGATAACGGGCAATCCCAACCTTCCTACCACCCGCAAATACCAGGAACTGCTTGACCGCAAGGATATCGATTGCATCGTGGCGGCCGTACCCGATCACTGGCACCGTCGCGTCGTGGTCGATGCCTGCAATGCCGGCAAAGACATTTATTGTGAGAAGCCGATGTCGCACACAGTCGCAGATGGTTTCGCCATGGTCGACGCGTCTCACAAAAACAACCGGATTGTGCAAATTGGCTCGCAGCGTGTGAGTTCGGTGCTGGTGGCGACTGCGCGCGACCTGTATCAGAAGGGCGCGATCGGCGACGTCGAGATGGTGGAACTGACACTCGGAAGAAATGATCCGACGGGAGCCTGGGTGTATCCTCCGCCAACGGATCTCTCCCCGCAAACCCTTGATTGGGATACATGGCTGAACGACGCGCCGAAAGAGCCACTCAATCCACTGCACTTTGCACGCTGGCGCTGCTGGAGGGCATTCGGAACCGGCGTGGCCGGCGATCTGATGGTCCACCTGATCAGCGGAATGATGGCGACTCTCGGCTGGAATGAAGTTCCGCGCTCAGCGATGGCGACAGGCGGAATCTTCCGGTTCAAGGATGGCCGCGACATGCCGGACTTCCACACCGTGTTGTTTGATTATCACGGTATCCCGGTGTATGTACGTTTGGATCTGGGCTGCGAGAGTCCAGAATTAGCCCGCTTCATGGGCCCGAAAGGCATTCTCGATGCCGGCGAGTTCGACCTGAAGCACAACGTCCAATCTGGCATCGATGAGGCGCCAAGCTACTATTCCTTCAGCTTCCCCGCGAAGATGCGCGAGGCGTATGTCAAAGAGTGGCATGAGAAAAACGATCCGCCGTTGGGCAAGGAGCCTGTATCTGCGGACACCGTCTACAAAGGCCACGATTGGGACGACATGCGTCCGCACCTCAATGTGTTCTTCGAAGCGGTGAAATCGCGCAAGGCAGTAACAGAAGATGCGGTGTTCGGAAACCATGCCGCAATCGCCTGCCACATGGCGAACGAATCCTACTTCAGGCAAAAGCCGGTCACGTGGGATGCCGCGTCGAAAACGATCAAATCATAGGCACGGAGGAAAAATGCGCTCCACTCTTTCGAGCGGGCGGAACCGGAAGATCATCCCGGTTCTGCTCGCTGTTCTTGTTTTGCAGGTATTGGTTCTTGCGCAGGACTTGCCAACGGCGAAACCCGAATCCGTGGGCCTCTCATCGGAGCGACTCGACCGCATTACGACAGCTGTGCAAAACGACATCAAAGGCAATCGGATCGCTGGTGCGGTCACGTTAGTGGTTCGTCATGGCAAGGTTGCATGGTTTAAAGCACAAGGAATGCAGGATCGTGAGGCTGGAAAGGCGATGCCCACCGATGCAATGTTCCGCATCTGCTCGATGAGCAAGCCGATCACCACAGTCGCGGCGATGATGCTGTATGAGGAAGGCAAGTTCCTGCTCGAGGATCCCGTATCGAAGTATTTGCCGGAATTTAAAGATATGAAGGTTCTGGTCAAGCCGGCGAAGGGCGAGCCTTATACGATTCCGGCGACTAAGGAGATTACGGTTCGCGATCTGATGAGACATACGTCAGGCATGACGTACAACTGGAATGATGATCTCGGCGCGATGTATGAGAAGGCGAATGTGGCGAGCGGTCTTCTTCAGTATGACGGTACGATCGCCGACAACGCGAAGGCACTGGCAGGAATGCCGCTGCTGTTCAATCCTGGAGAAAAATGGGAATACAGCCTGAGCGTAGACGTATTAGGAAGGCTGGTCGAGGTGTGGTCGGGCAAACCTCTCGATGAATTCTTTCGCACTCGGATTTTCGAACCGCTTGGGATGAAAGACTCGTACTTTTTTGTTCCCGACAACAAGGAAGGCCGGTTGGCCACGGCGTACACGTATTATGCAGATAAAGGCCTGAATCGTTTTCCCGATGCGCCGATTCGCGAAGGCACGTTTGTCTACTCGGCAGACTATCCCACGAAGGGACCGAAGAGACTCTTCTCCGGAGGCGCTGGTCTGGTTTCGACAGCGATGGATTATGCTCGCTTCTGCCAGATGATGCTGGACGAAGGCAAGTTCGGCAACACGCGTTTGCTGAGCCGCAAAACCGTCGAACTCATGACGCATGACCAACTGGGAAAAATTGGACCAGACCAGGGTTTCGGACTTGGCTTTGGGATTGAAGGGGTGAAAGAACCTCTCTCGGAATTAGGCAGTGTTGGTGAGTACAACTGGGGTGGGTTCTTTTATACGGCTTTCTCCATCGACCCGAAAGAACGGATGATTGTGGTGTTTATGGCACAGCTTCATCCAACCGGTGGGTTGGAGCTGGATCGTCAGGTGCATGAGTTGGCGTACCAGGCGATCAATGATTAGGAATTTCCGATTTGCGATTGCCGATTGTCGAATGAGAAGCCTCGGCGACTTCCCATTCAGCGAAAATCGGCCATGATCTGAAACCTCTGTTTGGGTATATCATTTTTCTAAAGAACGTCTTTAGCCGTCAGTAAGCAGTTTCCTTTCTTGGAGCGCATATGGCTGCGATCCGTCTTGTAATTAATGGCAAAGATTACTCCGTCGACACTGATCCGCAGGCTAGCCTGCTCTCGGTGTTGCGCGAGGATCTCGATCTCACTGGAAGCAAGTACGGATGCGGTGAAGGCATGTGCGGCGCTTGTACTGTACTAATCGACGGCAAGGCGCAGCGTTCCTGCATTACGCGCGCAGGGTCCGTCTCAGGCAAGCAGATCACTACGATCGAAGGGCTGGCGAATGGAGGTCAACTGCATCCTGTGCAACAAGCGTTTCTTGACGCTGGCGCCATGCAGTGTGCTTACTGCACTTCGGGAATGATCATGTCGGCCGTCGCGCTGTTGAAGAAAACTCCTGCGCCGAGTGAAGCCGACATTATCGACTTCATGGACGGCAATGTGTGTCGGTGCGGAACCTACTCGCGGATTGTGAGTGCGATTCAGAAAGCCTCTAAGTTGCCGATGGGTGCAGCTGCGAAAGGAGGGACGCGATGAGCATCAACACGAACTGCGATATCCCTCTTGAGCCAGAGCGTTATGAACTCACAGAAAGTGTGCCGTACCGATTTGATCTCGACCGCCGTGATTTCTTCAGATTTCTCGGGGCTGGAATTGTGGTCGTATCGGTTCTGAAGCCGGTGATGGTCGCACAAGAGTCTGGTGGCGGACGGCGGCGACGCGATGATTCCGCGCCGAAAGAGATCAATGCGTGGCTTCACATCGGCGAAGACGGCAGGGTAACGGTTTACACGGGAAAGGTCGAGATCGGTCAGAACATCCGAACGTCATTGAGCCAGGCGGTTTCAGAAGAGCTTCACGCACCGCTTAACCGAATCGAGATGGTGATGGGCGATACGCAACTCACGCCCTTCGACATGGGAACGTTCGGGAGTCGCACGACACCGACAATGAACCTGCAGTTGCGAAGAGTCGCGGCGGCGGCCCGGGATACGTTGATCGGATTAGCGGCAGCGCAGTGGAAGGTTGATCCGCAGAGTTTGGTAGCGTCTGACGGAAAGGTCACAGATCCGAAGACGAATCGCTCGATTGAATATGCGGCATTGACGAAGGGCCAGCAATTAACGCAGGAGCTTCCGCAAGAAGACCCGCTCATTCCCGCCACCGACTGGAAAGTTTCCGGCAATTCGACCCCGAAGGTTGATGGTCGAGAGTTCGTTACTGGGAAACACCGCTATCCATCCGATCAGAAGCTTCCCGGAATGCTCTATGGAAAAGTGCTGCGTCCGGCGGCATTCGACGCCACGCTAACGTCGCTGGACACGAAGAAAGCCGAGCAGATGGGCGTTACCGTTGTTCGAGACGGTAATTTTGTGGGAGTTGCCGCGCCGAGCTCGCATGCTGCTGAAGCCGCGATCGAGGCGATTCACGCGGAGTGGAAGTCGGAGCCGCAACCCTCAAACAAAGAGCTGTTCGATTATCTGCGGAAGAACACAACTGAAGAAGGCGACGATGACGATCGGCATGAAGTTGGTTCCGTCGATCAAGCATTTAGGTCTGCGGATCATAAGTTACAAGCCACGTATACGGTCCAGTACATTGCGCACGTTCCGCTGGAGCCGCGGGCCGCTGTTGCGAAGTGGGATGGCGATCAACTCACGGTGTGGACGGGAACGCAGCGCCCATTCGGCGTTCGTGGACAGTTGGCTGAAGCATTTCATATTCCCGAAGATCACGTGCGCGTGCGGATGCCCGACATGGGATCCGGGTACGGCGGCAAACATACGGGCGAAACCGCAATCGAAGCGGCGCGGCTTGCGCGGGCGGCGAAGCGTCCCGTGAAGGTTGTGTGGACGCGCGAGGAAGAGTTTACCTGGGCGTACTTCCGGCCTGCCGGCGTAATTGATCTGATCGGCGGTGTCCGCAACGACGGAACGATTACTGCCTGGGAAATGCACAACTACAATTCCGGCTCGGCGGGGATTCGGACTTATTATGATGTTCCGAACCAGCGGATTGTGTTTCACCCGGTGAAGACTCCGTTGCGGCAGGGATCGTATCGGGCGCTGGCTGCGACGGCGAATCATTTTGCGCGCGAGTCGCACATGGACGAATTGGCCCATGCGGTGAAGATGGATTCGCTCGAATTCCGGCTAAGGAATTTGAAAGATGAGAGACTTCGCGCAGTATTCCAAGCTGCAGGCAAGCAGTTCGGTTGGGGCTCGAGCAAAACCGCTGGGCAAGGATTCGGGATGGGCGGCGGTTACGAGAAGCTGGGGAACATCGCCACTTTCGCTGAAGTGAATGTGGATTCGAAGTCCGGCGAAGTAAAAGTAGCCCGCGTGGTTTCGGCTTTTGAGTGCGGCGCGATTGTGAATCCTGATAACTTGCGAAATCAGGTTGAAGGCTCAAACGTACAAGGCTTGGGTGGAGCTCTGTTCGAAGTCATCCAATTTGAGAACGGGAAAATTCTCAATTCCCGACTGTCGCAGTATCGGGTGCCGCGATTCAGCGACTTGCCCAAGCTTGAAACCGTTCTGCTCGACCGGAAGGATATTCCTTCGGTAGGAGCTGGTGAGTGCCCGATGATCGGACTGGCTCCGGCCATTGCGAATGCAATCTTTGATGCAACTGGAACACGGTTACGAGCTTTGCCACTTGTACCAAACGGGCTAAAGACGACCTAGCGTGAATTAACAGATTCAAGACTTTCTTCAGGAGCAAACATGAGCGACTCGTCTGCCATCAATCGTCGAGATTTCTTAGAGAAGTCCGCAGCGCTTGCGGGAGGCGCCATCTTGTCAAGTACCGCGTCGTCTTACGCTCGTGTGGTTGGCGCAAACGACCGCATCTCGCTTGGCCACATCGGCTGTGGCAGCCGCGGTGGCGATCTCGATGAGATCGCTTCGAAGTTGAAGTCTAGCCACACCGTCGAGATGACTGTCGTGTGCGACTTGTGGTCGGGCAATCGTCAGAAGGCCCTAGCCACGAACACTGGCTACTACGGCAGGGCTCCGCGGGCCGTGCAGCACGTCGAGGAAATCCTTGCGTTGAAGGACGTTGACGCCGTTCTGATCTCAACGCCGGAGCATTCGCATTCGCCGATTTTGAAGATGGCCGCTGAGGCCGGCAAAGATGCATATGTCGAGAAGCCGATGGGAAATGTTCTCGAGGAGGCCAAGGCTGGACGCGATGCCGTCTTAAATGCAAAGACGATCGTGCAAGTGGGGACACAGCATCGAAGTGAGCCGTATCCGCAGGCCGCGCAAAAGATCGCCCGAAGCGGTGCGCTCGGCGATGTCAGCAAAGTCGAGATCGAGTGGAACTATCACGGGCCGCGGTGGCGGGGACGCCCTCAGGTAAAAGAGATTCGCGCGCAGGACACGGACTGGGCGAAGTGGCTTCTGACAAAGCCGATGCGGCCCTTCGATCCGCAACTTTATTTTGAATTCCGGCTCTACCGCGAATTCTCCAGCGGCATTCCGGATCAATGGATGAGCCACGCGATCGATCTCGTGCACTGGTTTATGGATGATCCCTATCCGGTTTCGGCGATGTCGCACGGCGGCGTGTTCGCCTGGCATGACGGACGGCAGAATGCCGATACATTCCAGACGTTGCTCGAATATCCCAAGGGATTTCTGGTCAGCTATTCGACCAGCTTTGGAAACGACGCGCCCAGTTTCACGCGATATATGGGCAAGAAGGCGACGCTGTCTAACATTGGCGGCGAAGGCAGCCCGCGTTATCAACTCGTCCAGGAAAAAGGAACGCATGAAGACGATGCCAACATCGACAGCAAGCGTAAATCACAGTATGTCCTGCTACCGGGCGAGAAAGGATTGCCGCCGATGGGCATCGACGACCTGACAACGGAGCACATGGCGAACTGGCTCGAGTGTATGCGCTCACGGCAGCAGCCTCATTGCACGGTCCACGAAGGATTTGCGCACTCGGTTGCATGCATGATGGCGGCCGAGTCGTACTGGACGGGCCGAAAGATCTTCTGGGATCCGAAGACTGAAACGTTCTCGGACTCCAAGCCTAGCTAACGCCGCAAGCTTTGGCGTTTCCGAGGCATTGCCCGACTACTTTGGCGTAATCCGCGATTGCGATCTCTGGATCCTGCAGATCGGGGTGCCAGACTTTTTCCCATTCGAAGCAGTAGTAGCCTTTGTATCCGATGGACTGAAGGGCTTTGATCTGGCGTTCGATAGGCACATTGCCCCGTCCGGTCAGAACATATTTGCGATCTTCGCCGCTGCCGATCGAATCTTTGAGGTGAGTGTGGCGAATCCATGGTCCCAGTTGTTTCACCGTGAACTCGGGCTCCTCATTCGATGTTGCAAACGTGTGATGGGCATCCCAGAGTAGGGCAGCATGCTCGGAGTTCGCGGCGGTCAAGACATCTTTCAAAGTTGCGGAAGAAGTGAAGTGATCGTGAGATTCGATGATCACTGTCACGTTCTTTGGTCCGGCGTATTCTCCCAATTCGTGCAATGCTGAGGCGACTCGTTTCTTGGTTGCATCATCTGGAACCGGCGCTTTGTCGGTTTCAGCCTTTCCTCCGAAGACGCGGACGTAAGGGGCACCCAACGCTGAGGCGAGGTCGATAAATCTGCGTGCGTCCGCGAGTTCCTTGGCGCGTCTTACTGGGTCTTCGAAATATAACGTTGCAGAGCTGCCAAGATTTGCGATCCGCAGGTTGTGCTCTTTGATCTCTTTCTTCGTCTGCTCAATGCGGTCGGCGGCGAAGAGCGGATTCGACGGCAGGTCCATGTTCCCCTGAAGGCCGCGCAATTCGACGGCGGAGAATCCGTGATCGTGGGCGAAGGTGAGGATCTTCGGCCAATCCCAGGCCGGGCAGCCGAGCGTGGAAAATGCGATCGGGATGCGGCTCGTTGGGCTATCTGCCAAAGAGCGAAGCGGCAGCATCGAGGCACTAACTGCGACGGCAAAGGTCTTCACGAACTCACGGCGAGTTTGCATTTCAGAGTTCTCCTTGAACCGTGTCTATGTTATCGGATTCTGGATCGGGATGAAGGGCGCTCATGCGCTGGTACAATAGCGAACATCTGGGGCGGCCGGCTTTCCTGTGACTCACCATTGCCGGTCCTTTGACAATGGCCAAGTACGTCTTTGGCAACTACCTTCTCGATGTGGACGAACGAAGGCTACTTCGCGACAACGGTGAGGTTCGTCTTCGCGGCAAGCTATTCGACACTCTTCGCGTGCTGGTAGAGAACGCGGGCAAACTCGTCCGCAAAGACGCATTCATGGAGTCCGTGTGGCCGGACTCCGTCGTCGAAGATAACAACCTGGACTACTGCATTTCGCAGCTGAGAAAACTGCTGCACCCGGAGAAATACATCGAAACCGTGCCACGCCACGGTTATCGGTTTGTTGGAGACGTAACCGCGCCAGAGTCGCACGTGGCAGCGACCCCACTGGGACGGCACGTAGAACAACCCGATGTTCAACAGCAACCGGTCGAATTCTTCACCACCAGCGATGGGGTACGAATTGCGTACAGCGTCGGGGGAAAAGGTCCAGTAATAGTCCGTGCGATTCACTGGCTGAATCACTTGGATTTTGAGTGGCAAACGCCGATGCGGCGGCAGTGGCTTTCGGAGGTCATGCGGCATAACACGCTGCTACGCTACGACCAGCGCGGCAGTGGCCTCTCGGACTGGAACGTTAGCGACTTTTCATTCGAACGGACGATTCGGGATTTTGAGGAACTTGTGGACGCAGCTCACCTGGAACAATTTTCCATCCTGGGAGGTTGCCAGGGCGCCGCGGTAGCAATTGCCTATGCCGTGCGCCATCCAGAACGCGTATCGAAGCTCATCATCAACGGGGCGTTCGCGAACGGATGGCCCGCACCTGCGCCAGGAGTACAAGAGCAAATGGACGCGTTGATGACACTGATCCGTTCCGGGTGGGGACGCGACAATCCTGCGTTTCGGCAACTGTGGACAACACTTTTCCGGCCCGACGCTAACGCGGCGGAGACAGCCTGGCTCAATGAGTTGCAACGAATCTCGTCCTCTCCGGAGAATGCTGCGCGAATGATAGCGGAGTTTCCCAACATCAAGGTTCTTGACATGCTTCCAAAGATCAGCTGCCCGAGCCTGGTGTTGCATTCCCGTGACGATGGCGCTGTTCCCTTGCAAGAGGGGAAACTTATCGCGGCGCGAATCCGTGGCGCACGTTTTGTGGAATTGCCTAGCCGCAGCCATATGGTCAGTCCAGGAGACGCTGGATGGGAGCAATTCGTAGGGGAGGTCTCGGCATTCATGGGCTGGTAACAGGAAGCCTCCGCGGACAAAAAAAGAAAGCTCCGCTTTGTGATTCATATCCAAATGCCGGGGCGACAAGAGGGCGGAGGCACTCCGCCGCCCTGTCATCTTTCTGAAATTACGCAGCGGACCTGGGGGCTCCCACGGTCCGTTCCTCGGAGACCTGGTACGGCTCTAACGATGGGATCAGCTTCGGTACTCGGCTCTGATAATCCCGGTACTTCGATCCATGAATCACGTTCAGGTCATGCTCTTCCCAACGAATTGCCATCAAGATGTAAGCCGTCGTGAGTACTGCAAAAAGAAGGTGCGCGCCCGTCATTGTAGGAGTGGCCCAGAACGCGGTCAACCAACCCACGTACAACGGATGGCGTACGTAACGGTAGAACAACGGCGTACGAAATTCGAGATATGTATATGGCTTACCCGCAAGATACAGGCCCACCTGCCTAAGACCGAACAGGTCAAAGTGGTTGATGAGCAACGACGCCACGAACACCAAGCCGAACCCCAGACCGAAGATTACATTGACGGCATTCCGAAGAACAGGATTTGTGACGTTCCAAATGACGCCGCCTATTGGTTGCCAGAACCCGAACAGTGCAACCAACAACAGGCTGGAAATCAGGACGTAGGTACTTCGTTCGGCAGCTACTGGAATGAATCGAGTGAGCACTTCTTTGAATGCAGGCCGTGCCATGACGCTGTGTTGAACCGCGAACACCAGCAGTAGCAAAGAATCAATAGCCAAGGCCGGCCAGAACGACATTCGGGTAGCCGAATCCATCGATTGCTGAACAAGTAAATTGCCGATAAATCCGACCGCATAGACGAATGTCAGAAAGAACGCCATGTAGCTGATCAATCCGTACACGAATACCGCTAAACGCTTTGCCATATCTAAGCCTTCCCTTTTTTGGGCCTGGCCTGTTGCCAGTCACCCGTGAGATGAGGCGAGGTTAGCGGTACAGTTGGGAGAATGTCCTTTGACGGTCCTGAAATATTGCTTAGAAGATTCTGAGAAGCAGCGTCGCAGTTGAAGTTGATGGAAGAGGAACTAAGTTGCGTGAAATAGAAGGCCCGAGTGGATTCGAACTTGAGGCGCTTTGCGGGCGTGACCGAAGCGGGAGCCCGCAGCCGAAATCCTGAGAGTAGCGAAAGACCTCCCGAAATGGTTTTCCGGGGATCATGGTAGGCCCGAATGGATTCGAACCATCGACCTCTTCCGTGTCAAGGAAGCGCTCTAGACCAACTGAGCTACGGGCCTACATGCTGATGGTGAGATCAATTCTAATGGGCGGCGGGGATTCCGGCAAACTGATCGAACTCACCGCGGGAAAATAGGGCGGGCTGCGCAATGAAGCGCCGCTGGCTCGCTGATTTGAGAATCCGATGATGCGCATCGAAAAAATGATTGGCGGCGGCAGCCTGAAATCATTGACGAGAGATCCTGGCACAAATATGCTTTCGATGATGTCGATCCGCAAGCACCATCGCCACCATCACCATCACGCGCGCAGCGCGACGGCGGGGGTGCCTCTGAGGTAATCGCTTAACAGAGTTTTCGAGCCCGCTGAAGCGCAAACGCTCAGCGGGCTTTTTGTTTCTGGAGACCTTTATGAAATCTGGATTTGATTTCGCAAAATTAGGCGGGCTGATTCCCGCGATCGTACAGGATGCCGTTGGCGGCGAGGTCCTTATGGTTGGATTCATGAACCGTGAGGCCTGGGACCGCACTGCAGCGGAGGGCTACGTGACTTTTTATAGCCGCACTCGCAACCGGCTGTGGACCAAGGGGGAGACTTCCGGCAACCGTCTGCGCGTAATTTCCGCCGCGACCGATTGCGATCGGGATTCAGTCCTCTTCCGCGTCGCCGTCGAAGGAGATGGCTTGGTTTGCCATCGCGGGACCCGGTCTTGCTTCACGGAAGGTTTGGCGATCGGGACGGGTGAGCCCGCCGTTGGCTCTGCGAAAGAGAGCGCCCGATGAAGCTGCGGATCGGAATCCCGAAAGGGAGCCTGCAGGAATCTACGCTGCAATTGTTCGCGCGTGCGGGACTGCCCGCTTACACCAACGGACGATCGTATTTCGCGACGACGGCCGATCCGGAAATTGAATGCCTATTGATTCGCGCGCAGGAGATGGCGCGGTACGTGGAGCACGGAGCGATCGATGCCGGACTCACCGGACTCGACTGGGTAGTCGAAAGCGGATTGGAAGTCGTGACGGTCCGAGATCTTATCTATGCCAAGCGCAGCAGGGGAAAAGTGCGGTGGGTGCTAGCGGTGCCGGAGGATTCTCCTTTTCAAAGCGCGAAGGATCTTCAAGGACGCATCATCGCAACAGAACTTGTTAACGTCACTCGAAACTACTTTCAGGACAAGAGGGTGGATGTTCGTGTCGAATTCTCGTGGGGAGCGACGGAAGTGAAGGCACCCATGCTGGCCGATGCGATCGTTGAGGTCACCGAGACTGGAAGTTCGCTGCGTGCGAATCGACTGCGAATTCTCGAAACAGTGCTCGAGTCGAATACGCAGCTTATTGCCAACAAAATTTCGTATGAAGATTCGGAGAAGCGGCGGAAGATCGACAATCTTGCGTTGATGCTGCAGGGCGCAATGCAAGCGCAGGACCGCGTGGGCTTAATGCTGAACGTTCGGCGGGAACACTTGCAGGATGTTCTTTCGGTCTTGCCTGCGTTGCAGAAGCCGACAATCTCGCATCTCAGCGATGAAGAGTGGCTGGCAGTGAACACAGTGATCGATGAGGGCGCAGCGTGGAAAGTAATTCCGCGACTGAAAGAGGCACGCGCGGAGGGCATTGTGGAATATCCGCTGAACAAGGTGGTGCTCTGATGAGATCCCTTTCAGGGCCCGCGGCGGCGGCCATTGTGGCAAGGCTGGCGCAACGGAATGCGCGGCTGGATTCGTTTGAGCCACAAGTCCGAGTCATTGTGAATACTGTTCGCCGTAAGGGAGATCTGGCGCTGCATCGTTACGCGGAGCGGTGGGATGGAGTGAGTTCCAATCAGCCGCTGAGAGTTTCTATTGCAGAGATCAAGGCGGGATGGAAGTCGACATCGCCTGCAGTGCGCGCGGCCCTCACACAGTCGGCGCAAAACATTCGGCAATTCTGCGAGTGGCAAAAGCCAGTGGCCTGGACGCGAGTTCGCAATGGGATCTCTCTCGGGCAGTTGGTGATCCCGCTTGATTCTGTGGGTTGTTATGTACCTGGTGGACGCCATGCGTTGGTATCGACACTGCTCATGACCGTTATTCCTGCGCAAGTCGCCGGCGTGCGAGAAATTCGGGTTGTGTCTCCGAAGCCATCGGCAGAAATTCTGGCAGCATGTTCGATGCTGGGGGTGCGCGAGTTGTATCGAGTGGGCGGCGCGCAGGCAATTGCGGCGCTGGCTTACGGGACGAAAACAATTCGGCGGGTCGATAAGATCGTGGGCCCAGGAAATGTGTATGTCACGGTCGCGAAGAAGTTAGTTTCCTTCGATTGTGCTATCGACCTCGTGGCAGGGCCAACCGAGGCCGTGGTGCTAAGTGAATTGGGAAATCCAAAGTTTATGGCCGCGGATCTGGTCTCGCAGGCTGAGCATGATCCGGAAGCGATCTCTGTATTCATAACTGCCTCGCGTAAGCTGGCTGATGATATTTCGCTCGAAATCAAGGAGCGCGTCCGCACGAATCCGATAGCGAAAGAGTCTATAAAGCGGCGGGGAGCGGTGCTGGTCGCGCGATCGAGAAAGCAGGCACGCGAGTGGGCGAACCTCATTGCTCCGGAACACATCACGGTGAGTGAAGACGATCTGCCCTTCATACACAACGCAGGATCGATCTTCATCGGCGACTATTCGCCACAGGCTGCCGGAGATTATGCCTCGGGCCCGAACCATGTGTTGCCTACTTCAGGGCAGGCGCGGTTTCGGGGAGGGCTGAGCGTGCTCGACTTCGTAAAGTTGATTACGGTGCAGAAACTCTCGCGGACCGGGCTTCAGAAAATTGCTCGCACGGTGGAATGCATGGCCGAAATTGAGGGCTTGCAGGCGCACGCAGAGTCCATTCGAACGAGGTACGCGAATGCTTAGGGCAAGGGATGCAATTCGCGCATTGCCGACGTATCATCCGCCGCTTGCGGGGCGCGCAGGCTTGCGTCTCGACTTTAACGAGAACACCGTTGGGTGCTCGCCACGCGTTTTGGAAACCTTGCGGCACCTGACGGCGGAAGACCTGGCGCGTTATCCGGAGCGGCAGGCAGTAGAAGAGAAGCTCGCAGAGTTTCTTGGCGTCGGCGCGGATGAACTTCTGCTGACAAATGGCGTTGATGAAGGCATTCACCTTTTATGCCAAACATTCTTGGGCCCGGATGATGAAGCTCTGATTGTGGCGCCGACGTATTCCATGTACCGGATTTATATGATGGTCGCAGGTGCACGGGTGCGTGACGTTCGCTCTGGGCCGGAATTCCGATTTCCGATTCAGGAACTCTGCAGTAGCGTCACCGAGCGCACGAAGTTGATCGTGATTGCCAATCCGAACAATCCTACCGGCACTCTCGCGACGCTAGATGAGTTGCGACATCTGGCCTCGTCCGCTTCGTCCGCCGCGATGCTTGTAGACGAAGCCTATTTCGAATTCTGTGGGCAGACATCCCTAGCCTTGCGACGTGAATGCCCGAACATTTTGGTGACACGAACTTTTTCCAAGGCTTATGGTCTTGCCGGGCTGCGGATTGGCGCTTTGATCGGAAACCGTGACCAGATGGCGTCAATCCGACTGGCGTGCTCTCCCTACAACGTGAACGCAGTTGCGCTGGCGTGCCTTCCCTGGGCAATTGGAGACACCGAGTACGTCCGGCGATATGTGGATGAGGTTCTGCAATCGCGCACGCGCCTTGAAATATTCCTACGAGAACAAGGGATCCAGTTCTGGCCGAGCCAGGCGAATTTCGTTCTTTTTCGTATAGGCGCGACCAAGGACGACGCGAAGGCATTCGCGGAAGGCATGCGGAGGGACGGCATTCTCGTTCGTGATCGCTCGGCGGATTGCGGGTGCGAGGGCTGCGTGCGGATCACACTCGGGACACGCGAACAGACGGACCGTTTACTGGATGTATTGCACCAGACGTTGCCCGCGATTCCTCTTCAACCGGGAGCAGCGAGGAAATGAGAAAAGCAAGCCTTACGCGCAACACGAAAGAGACTCAAATTCAGATCTCGTTGAATATTGATGGGCGAGGAAAACATCAAGTATCGAGCGGAATTCGATTCTTCGATCACATGCTGGAGTTGTTCGCGCATCACGGGGGCTTCGATCTCAAACTCAAGGCCCGCGGCGATCTTGATGTAGACCAGCACCACACGGTGGAGGATGTCGGGATCGTGCTTGGCCAGGTATTCGATCAAGCACTGGGAAGCAAGAAAGGAATTCTCCGAGCCGGATATTTTCTGATGCCGATGGATGAGACGCTGGGCGCGGTGGCCGTGGATTTCTGCGGACGCGCATCGGCCGTGATTGATACAAAGGTCCGAGTAAGGCTGGTCGGCGATCTGCAAGTTGATCTCGTGCATGACTTCTTCGAAGGTTTCGCTCGCGGCGCTAGGGCCAATGTTCACGCGCGAATTCTTTATGGCCGTTCTGCGCACCACAAGATTGAATCTCTGTTCAAGGCCTTCGCCCGGGCTGTTCGAGCTGCGTGCTGGCGCGATCGGCGAATGATCCGATTGCTGCCTTCGACGAAGGGAGTGCTGTAGATGATCGCGATCGTCGACTACGGCGCGGGTAATCTTGTCTCGGTCAAGAAGGCGCTCGACTGGCTCGGCCATGCGTCGGAGATCACGAGTGATCCTGACGTAATAAGTAAATCGCACAAAATTGTTCTCCCAGGGGTCGGGCATTTTTCGTCGACCGGAGTTCTGGGCCGCTCGGGCGCGCAACAGGCGATCGAAGAGAGGACGCGAAACGGAACTCCGTTTCTTGGAATTTGCGTCGGCTTACAGTGGATGTTTGAAGGGAGCGAGGAAGCACCGGAGATTGCGGGATCTGGAATGTTTCAGGGGAAATGCCTGCGGTTCCCGAGTACATCAAAACTTCCACACGTGGGATGGAATCATTTAACGATTAGTGAAACATCGCGTCTATTCCGCGGGATCGCACAATCTTCGCTGGTGTATTTCACGCATTCGTATTTTGTTCCGTTGGCTGAATCTACGGTGGCCTGCTGCGAGTATGGCCGGAGTTTCTCTGCGGCGGTGGAAAAAGAGAATTTATTCGGTGTGCAGTTTCATCCGGAGAAGTCGGGAGATGTAGGCTTGAGGCTTCTCACGAATTTTTGTGGGCTCTGACATGTTGACGAAACGGATCATCGCTTGTCTTGACGTTCATGGAGGCCGTGTCGTGAAAGGAGTGCAGTTCGAGAACCTGCGCGACGCCGGAGATCCCGCGGAACTGGCACGGGCGCACAGCCAGGCAGGAGCGGACGAGATCGTGCTGCTGGATATTTCAGCAACTCGCCAGGGTCGCACGACCTTGCTGGCGACCGTTCAGCGAACTGCGAAACAACTCTTCGTTCCTTTCACCGTCGGCGGCGGAGTCAAGAATCTGGAGGATGCGGCGGCTGTCTTTTCAGCCGGTGCAGACAAAATCAGCGTTAATTCCGCGGCACTGTCTGATCCCGACTTAATCACCACGGTTGCGAAACGATTTGGATCGCAAGCAGTCGTGGTCGCGATTGATGCAAAGCGCTGCCGAACGACTTCGAAGTGGCAAGCCTTTACACACGGCGGACGGAAGGAAACTGGGCGTGATGCAGTGGAGTGGGCGCGTGAAGCTGAAGAACGCGGCGCGGGCGAAATTTTGCTGACATCGATGGACCGTGATGGCACGGGGTCGGGCTTCGACTGCGAACTGACTCGTATGGTTTCGGATGCCGTGCGAATCCCGGTGATCGCCTCCGGCGGCGCCGGCCGAGCCGAGGACTTCATCGAAGTGTTTCAACAAGGACATGCGGATGCTGCTCTGGCTGCTTCGATTTTTCATTACGGCCTGCGCGGTATGGGCGATCTGAAACAGACGCTGGATAACGCAGGCATTCCGGTGAGGTGGCCATGCTGATTCCATCCATCGATCTGATGGGCGGCAAGATTGTGCAGCTTGTGCAAGGTTCGCGCAAAGCTTTGGAGTTCGACAACTTTGAAGAATGGATCAATCGATTCGCCAGCTATCCGCTCGTGCAGCTCATTGATCTCGATGCGGCGAAGCGCGTTGGCAACAACCGGAAAATCGTGCGCGAGATCGCTCAACAACTGCCCTGCCAGGTCGGCGGAGGAATCCGATCTGTCGAAACGGCGCGGGCGATGCTTGATCTCGGAGCGCGTCGCGTGATTTTGGGTTCCTCACTGATTTCGAACGGGACAATCAATGCAAGTTTTGCTCACGAGATTGCTGAAGCGCTTGGCGCTGAGAGTCTGGTCTTTGCCGTCGATTCGTTGAGTGGACGAGTCGCAATCAAAGGCTGGCAGGAGACTACGAATCTCACTCCCATCGATATGATGTCAGTGTTGGAATCGCACTGCAGTGCGTTCCTCTACACCCATATTGACACGGAAGGAATGCTGAAGGGCATTCCGATGGATGTCATCCAGAAGCTCCGAGCGGTGACTACGCGCCGTCTAATCGCGGCGGGTGGCATTCGCAGTTCTGAAGAAGTCGACGCTCTCGATGCGATGGGAGTTGATGCCGTCGTCGGAATGGCGATTTATCAGAACCTGATCGCGGTATGACTATCCATAGCACTTTGTCGAACTAAGCGATTTTGCCGAAACACGGCGGAAGAGATCAGGCGCCTTTATTCGTTTGCAGTATGCCTCGAAATCTGCTCGGGGACCATTCCACTGGAGTTCATCGACAGAGTTGAAAGCAGGCACATCCAACCGCAATGTAGCGAGCGTTCGGAAAAGGAGCGCGTCTTCCCATGCCGCGAACAAAGTCCCAGCAAGACCACGGGCACGCTTGATGGAGGGATCCCACTCGCTCCACTCCTTCGGGACATCCTCGATGCGAGGATAGTGCGATAGCACGGAAGCTGCGGCTTTTGCGCCCCAGCCGGCAATTCCTGGATAACCATCGGCGGAATCTCCTGTAAGAGCTAGATAGTCCGGAATGGATGTCGGCGTCACGCCGAATTTCGCTTCCACGCCTGCTTCATCTCTCACTAGTTCTCGACGTCGATCGACCTGGACAACGCGCGTGCCCCTTACAGACTGAGCGAGGTCTTTGTCCGGAGTACAGATCAGCACCTGCTCCACGCGCGCATCCCGGTCAGCTTTTGCTGCTGCCGACGCCAAAGCATCATCCGCTTCGAAATACGTCATCGGCCACACGAGAACTCCCATCGACTGCAACGCTTCTTCAAGGATTGGGAACTGCGACAGTAGTTCGGGAGCAACTCCCTCACTTGTTTTGTAGCCCGGGTAGAGATCGTTTCGGAACGATTCGACTACGTGATCGGTGGCGACCCCAAGATGAGTTGCGCCTGCTTCGATCATGGAGAACACAGAGCCGAGCACGCCGCGTACGGCGCCGATCTCCTGCCCATTGGTGTCTTGCGAAGACGGCACCGCGAAGAAGTAGCGGAAGAGTTCATACGTCCCGTCGATCAGGTGAACATTCATAAAATCGAATGTTCGCCGATCTTACACGATCCGCCGATCAACTGTGGTCCATCGCCATGAAGAGATTATTTAGCGATTCAGCCAGAGTAGGGTGAGCATATGTCGCGTCGCGAAGCGCAGTGTATGGCAACTTGCCAATCATCGCAGTTTCAAGCACGGCCATTACTTCGCCTCCCTCGACCCCAAGAATCGCTGCACCGAGAATCTGGTTCGTTTCCGCGTCGACAATGGCCTTCATGAACCCTCTCGTCTCATCCACCTCAAGTGCGCGCGCGACCGAACTCATGGGAAGCTTTGCCACTCGAATTTTCTTTCCCTCATGCCGTGCGTCAGTTTCCGTGATTCCGACCCGTCCCAATTGAGGATCAATGAAGACCGTGTAGGGCACAATGCGATTTTTGACGGATGCGTGACCGTGTTCCAGGATGTTGGCGCGAAGGACCCGGTAGTCGTCGTAGGAGATGTGCGTGAATGCGGGCCCGCCTTTGATATCGCCAAGAGCATAAATTTCCGCAACGCTCGTCTCGAGACGATCATTCACCTGGATAAATCCGTGCTCGTCAGTCTTAATGCCGGCATCGCCGAGATTCAGGGAATCAGAGTTAGGCACACGTCCGGTCGCGACCAGCAGATGGGAACCTTCGAGAATCGTGCTTGCGCCGGAGTGTTGCACGTCGAGATGGACATGCGAGCCATCCATCCCTACCCGAGTAGCCTTTGCACTTACTAGCACTTCTATGCCATCTTGCTCAAGAATTTTTCTGACTTCGTCCGCCACATCAGGATCTTCACGCGTAAGCAACTGAGGTTCGGACTGGATGATGGTGACGCGGCTTCCCAAGCGGCGAAATAACTGTCCGAACTCGAGGCCGATGTATCCGCCGCCCAGGATCAACAGATGTTCAGGAACTTCGCCGAGTTCCATGATCGAGACGTTGTCAAGAAACGGAACTTTATCGAGTCCGTCGAGCTTCGGATGAGAGGCATGAGTGCCCGCATTGATAAAAATGAGTTGCGCGGAAACTTTCCGTTCTTCTCCCTTTGAGCGAATGCTCACCGTTGTCGGATCGACGAACCTCGCCTCCCCAAAGATCAGATCAAGGTTCTTAGCCTTTCTAATCTTCGACTCGCTGCCGCCGCGGAAACTCTCAACGATGTCACGCTTACGCTGGCGAATCTTCAGCATGTCAATAGTGATTGCACCAGTGTGCACACCGTAATCGGCAGCTCGACGGGCGAGGTAGGCAACGCGGCCGCTCGCGATCATCGTCTTCGTCGGAGTACAGCCCTCATTGATACAAGTTCCGCCCACGTGTTTGCGTTCTATCAGCGCCGTCCGCATTCCGGCATCAGCCAGCGCTGTCGAAAGAGGGCCCCCGCCTTGGCCAGAGCCAATCACGATTGCATCGTATTTCTGAGGAGCGTTCATGGCAGGTTTTGCTGGTGCAACTGAAGACCGCTGGGAATTCTGCGGATTTAGTTGGAATTCGGTGCCAACGGCAACCACACCTGAAAGCGCGTTTCGCCCGGCTTTGACTGCACTTGGACGTTGCCGCGATGCTTCTTCACGATTCGTTGCACGGTGTCGAGCCCGAGTCCCGTACCTTCTCCCACATCCTTCGTCGTGAAGAATGGCTCGAAGATTCGTGGCAGCACCTCGGGAGAAATTCCCGGGCCGTTGTCTCTGATCTCGACGACCACGCAGTCATCTTCACGATACGTCCGCACCCGCAATTCTCCCTTTCCTCCCATCGCATCGATCGCGTTATCGATAAGATTCGTCCAGACCTGATTGAGTTCGCTGCCAAATGAATCGACGAGCAATGGGATGGGCTGATAATCGCGATAAACCGTGACCCCACGCTTCAATTTGTGATTCAGGATAGTCAACGTTGTCTCGAGCGTTTTCACGATATCCACGTTCTGCACTGGAGACTGATCCATGAAGGTGTATTCCTTGATCGCCTTCACGAGATCAGAAATTCTCGAAGTGCTGCTCTCAATTTCACTCAGCAAACCGGCGATTTCGGCAAGAGTAGAAATTCGTATCAACGCCGCTCGAGCGGTCTCAGCATCGAGCATTTCAAACAAGTGATCGACATCGGTGGGCTTGAAGTTCCTGTGCGCGAGATCTGCGGCCAGCTGCCACAAGTCATTCTGTCCATGGCTGCGAAGCAAGGTGTCGATTTGCTCCTCCAGTTCACTGGCAGCCAGTGGGTTTGGCGGAGGAGTATCGCTTTGCATCAAAGATGCTTCCAACTTCTCAATCTCAGCTTTCTGATTGGCACTCAGTTCGCGCCGTCCGAGTTCGTGGCTGGCATCGCGAATGCGCTTCAGCATATCCCGGAGATGGCTGGAGGCGCGCTTCGCTGCAGATGCCGGATTGTTGAGTTCGTGAGCGAGCCCTGCGGAAAGCTTGCCTAGAGCAGCGAGGCGGTCCCTCTGCTGTTCGAAACGAGTAGCGTAACGGATCCGGTCAGACATCAGACCGACCAGCCTGGAAGTCAGTTCCGGCATTTTCTGGACGAGGGCCGGGAACTGCGCTGCGGGGAATCTCAAAACTCGCCCATCGGTCAGGGCACGGCCGCTGAGCGTGTAGTTTTTCATCCGGGAGAATGGAAGCACCCCCGTCACTTCACCAGGCTTCAGATCCAGGACAACGGGTTCGCCTGAGAGTTCGCCGCGCCACTGAAATTCGCCCTCGAGCAGCACAGTCATGGCATCGGCCGGATCTCCCTGTTTACCGTAGAGGTCGCCCGCTTTGAGTCGCACGTCGTGCGCCTGAGTCAAAAACCAATCAATTTGATCCTGCGGCAAGTCCGCAAAGACTGGGACCTGCCGTAGCAATTCCGTCAATTCGGGCATTTAGACCTTGCTCAGATATTGATGAACAAACTGAACCGCCACGGAACCTTCACCAACGCCGGAAGCGACCCGCTTGACCGAACCGTGCCTCACATCGCCCACCGCGAAGATTCCGGGAACATTCGTCTCCAGCAAAAATGGATCGCGGTCGAGAGACCACTTCTTCGGGTGCTTACCGTCGTGCAGCAGATCCGGGCCAGTCAGGATGAAACCCCGATCATCGCGCTCGACGGTATCGCCTAGCCAATCCGTACGCGGCAGAGCGCCAATAAAGATGAACATCGATCCCGCCGGCACCCGCTCCACTTTATTGGTATCCGAACAGAGCACCGAGATTTCTTCCAGGTGCTTATCGCCATGAACTTCGGCAACGCTGGCGTGATTCCATACCTGGATCTTTGGCGTTTCCTTGATTTGATCGATCAGGTATTGCGACATCGTGCTGGAGAGAGAGTCGCCGCGGACCAACATGATCACGCGTTCCGCATACTTGGCGAAATTCATGGCCGCTTGGCCGGCGGAATTCGCGCCGCCCACTACGTACACGATCTCGTTTTTGCATGACAAAGCTTCAGTCGTTCCACCGCCGTAATAAACACCCGCTCCTTGCAATCGATCGATGCCCGGAGCATCCAGCCGGCGCCATTGCACGCCAGTGGCGATCATCAACGCATGCGACGAAATTTCGCTGCCATCGGCCAATTTGATGATGCGGTACGGGCCTTCTATCCGCACGCCCTCTACAGTCTGAGGCGCGAGAATCTCCACACCGAAACGCTTCGCCTGCGCAACGGCACGGCGCGCGAGATCTCCGCCACTCAGTCCCACAGGGAATCCAAGATAATTCTCAATGCGCGAACTCATTCCGGCCTGACCGCCCGGCGCCTCCCGCTCGACGATTACCGTCTTCAGCCCCTCTGACGCACCATACACCGCAGCGGCTAGGCCCGCCGGTCCACCACCTACGATCGCCAAGTCAAAGAACGAAGTATCGGCTCGAGTATGCAGCCCAACCTTTTGCGCAACTTCGGAGGGCGCACCATTCAGAAGTTTGTTTCCATCCGGAAACAAAACTACCGGCAACTCTTCGGCATCGGGACCAAGGGCATCGAGCAGGCGCTTGGTCTCAGGATCGTTCGCCGAGCCTTCGACATCGATCCACTGATAAGGAACGTGGCTTCGGGCCAGAAAATCTCGAAGTTCATAACAACGCGGAGACCAGCGCGTCCCGAGCACGCGAATTCCCTGGTATTCCGGCCGATGAGTCGCGATCCAGTCATCCAGCAAATCATCGAGTTGTGGATATAGGTGTTCGCTCGGCGGATCCCACGGTTTCATGAAAAAGTAATCGATATTCGCTTCATTGATCGCGCTGATAGCAGCGTTGGTATCGGCGTAGGCCGTCAACAACGCACGTTTAGCATCCGGAAAAACCTGCCGTGCCGACTGAAGAAAGCCGACGCCGTCCAGCTTCGGCATTCTTTGGTCGGCCAGCAACAGCGCCACAGAGTCGTTGCGTACTTTCAACTGGTTCAACAAGCCTAGAGCGGCTTCGGGCGAATCACTGCTCAATACTCGATATTCCGCGCCATATTGTGTCCTAAGATCGCGCTCGATCGCGCGCAACACGTCGGTGTCGTCATCGACCGTTAACAGAATAGGTTTCGACATGACTGCTCTCAAAACTCCGAGGAATAAAAACTTTTCTTAAGTCCCAGAATAAACAGGTTTAGATGGTCGCATGACGGCATCGGTCTCGCAAACTGCTGACTGTTCGGCTCACATACTCATCTACGCATCGGCCGTTATTCCCTCAAGCATTGATTTCCCCCGGCTCCATCTGATCGACGTAGCACCATACCCACGACTCACCCGGCTCGATCGAACGGATGAGAGGATGTTCCACTTTTTGAAAGTGCTTGGTAGCGTGTTTGTTCTTCGAAGAGTCGCAACATCCCACGTGCCCACAAGTCAGGCAGAGACGCAGGTGGACCCAGGTATCACCCATTTTCACGCATTCTTCGCACACATGCTTGCTGGTGTTCTTGATTTTGATTTGGTCGAGATGGGAGCACTGATTTCGCATATTTTTCTCTCCGGAAAGATATCGTGTCCGCGTCAAGTGACTTTCGTTATACAGCAATGGGCCTTCGTCACATCCTTACAGCCCAATTGTCGCTCACAATAATCGCGGAGGGGCTTCATACGTGCTTCGTCTTGATTATCTTTCTTGTGTGTTGACTATCGCTTCGACGATTCTTATTGGCCGTCGTTGTTGGGAAGGCTGGGTGCTTTCTGGCATCAACAGCCTGATCGTTTGTGTTATCGGGTTTCGAACCGCGCAGCTTGGTTTTATTCCCGCCAACGTTTTCTGTGTGGTCGTGAGCGCGATTAACCTGCACGCCTGGCGCAAGGCAGTTCCTACCGCGGAGCGTTGAGCTCACTCGGCAATGAGCAAGTTTTCGGCAAACGGCCACTGCTCGTCGATCCACTGAACTTTGCAGCAGAATCCGGCTTTCTGCGCCATTTCGTAAACTTCGCTGGACGAATACTTGTGACTACTTTCGGTCCAGATCGTCTCGCCTTCCTGAAATTCGATCACAACCTCAGACGCGGGTATAGAAACGATCTGACGCCGTTTCGACTGTAGATGCATTTCAATGCTGCGCGCTTCAGAATTGATTCGGGCCATGTGCTCAAATTGCGCCAAATCGAAGTCGGCCCCGAGCTCTCGATTGGCACGTCCCAGCAGGTTCAAATTAAAAGCTGCGGTTACCCCGAGCTCGTCGTCGTAAGCAGCCAACAGTTGTGCAGTGGATTTCTCGAGATCTGTGCCTAGCAGAAGCGAATCATCAGGTTGCAGAATGCTCCGCACCTCCGAAAGAAATCGAATACCCGCGGCTCGATCGAAGTTACCGATCGTGCTACCAAGGAACAATACAAACAAATGCTGCCCGACTTTGCGGCGGGCTGCTACCTCCACCAGGCCATCGAGATATTCCCGTTCAAAGCCGACGATACTGATGGAATCTATATCGCTGAGCTCGCGCTCACACATCACGAGCGCCGAATGCGAAATCTCAACCGGATAGTACGACGTCCGTTGCCTTCGGCAGAAAGCCTCCAGCAACCAGCGCGTCTTGCGCCCACTGCCGCTGCCCAGTTCCGCAACTGCCACCGGACCCTCCACTCGATCCACAATGTCTGACGCGTTTCTCCGCAGCAGACGCTCGTCTGCCCGCGTAAGGCCGTACTCCGGTAAATGGCTGATTACCTCGAACAGAGCTGAGCCTACGTCGTCATACAGATATTTCGAAGGAAGCTCCTTCTGGTCCAGACGAGTCAGGCCTGTGCGGACATCGGTCGCAAATTCGTATGAGGCGTTTGCTGGAATGGCGTGGATCAGCATGCATCGCTCCTTGACTAGGTGTTCACGCAGCGAAATCCCGCATACACATACTGGTAATGAGCCTGGAACCAGTTGCGGAATGTCGGCCGCAGCATGCAGGCTGCCGTGCGTGGCGACCCGCCTTTCATGACGAAGTGCTTGCCATCGAAGAAGTCGGCAGAGTAGCCCCGATAAAAAGGAAACGCTTGAAAACCTGGATACGGTCCAAACGGAGTCGAAGTCCACTCCCAACCGTTGCCCAGCATTCCTTGCACTCCAAGGATGCTGGCGCCATCCGGATATGCATTTACCGGAGCGGGGTCCCAACTTTGAAAGTCAAAGTTGCCTAGCTTACTGCTTGGACCCTGGCTCCCCCATGGAAATAAATTTTTCTGCCCATTCTGAGTTCCGTAGGCAGCCCGCTGCCATTGCTCTTCCGTCGGCAGCACCTTTCCGGCCCAGCGCGCGTATGCTGAAGCTTCGGCTTGGCTCACGTAGACTGGCCAATCCAACGGCAGATCAAATTCTTCGAACATCGTTCGGTACAGCCACTCATTTCCGGACTTTTTCCAGAAAACCGGATGATTCCTCGCGCCCGCCGCCTTCCAGCGCCAGTCCTCATTACTCCAGAAAGAAGGGGTCTCGTATCCGCCGGATTTCATGAACTCGAGGAACTGCCCGTTCGTGACCATGTACTTGTCAATCCTGAATTCGGGAACCTGGCTGGCATACGACTCGAATTCGTTGTCCCAACCAAAACTGCCTTCGTTTCGGGAGAGGCCAAGAGTCGCCGACCCGGCTGGAATATGAATCATGGATGGAGAAATGGAAGAGTTTGTTTGGACAATCGAGGCTGACTGTTTGATCTTGGCCGTAACCGGCAACTGATGGAACATGTACGCTAATGTCTCGAGATGCATCAGGCGATGTTCAATCGCGACGTTGAGTAACGTATCCAGCCCATATCCGTCTCGTCCGCACGACTGAGGATCTAGATCCGATCCCAGTTTTTCGTCGAGCCTTGTGCGGATGTCCCGAAGGTATTCACGAACCGTGGTGAGGGAAGGCCAATCAGAGGGCTGGTCGGTTGGCAATCCCCCGCCGACCGGATCAATCCCAAAGGCAAACAGACGATCGAATTCCGGATGGAAAGATGAAATCTTCAGGACGTCGTAGAGCAGGTTCCAATCGAAGGCTTCGAGGTGCCCCACGTAGAAAATGATGCGATGCCGTTCCGGGATAGGGCGCTCGAAAATTGACTCTGGCCGAACAACATCGAAAAAAGCATCACTTTGCCGGCGAGCCTCTGCCAGTCTTTCGACGAGCGGCTGTATTGCAGATTGAGTTTCAGCAGTCAGCATTAAGCCCTCCGTTCTTGAAGCGACAGCCACGAGCCGGTTTCGAGATTTGGAACGATGGAACAATTGAGAAGACCGAGGGTTAGATTCCAGACAGACGCGGAAGATACGCAGTCTTCAACGAAAACGCAGATAAAATAAGACGTGTTGCGCATTCCGCTATTCCATGTCGACGCATTTGCTGACCGTCCCCTTACCGGCAATCCGGCCGCGGTATGCCTTTTAGACTCGTGGTTAGATGACGAGTCGCTGCGCAAAGTCGCTGCAGAAAATAATCTGCCCGCCACGGCGTTTCTGGTGCCAGGCGACGACGCGTATCAACTACGTTGGTTTACAACGTCTTGCGAGATAAGGTTATGTGGACATGCAACCCTGGCCGCCGGCTTCGTGGTTCTCAAAATGCTGCAGCCCCCTCGAGAAGTTGCACGTTTCGAAACAAAGCAGGGGGGCATTCTCGAGGTTCGCTCCGCGGAAGGCGCCCTTCAGATGGATTTTCCCGCTTTTTTCTCTAGGAACTGGTCCGGTAACCCTGATCAACTGATTCGGGCCGCGGGCGTGCAAAGTACGCCCGTGGAAATATTGGAAGCAAATCAAACGTGGATCGCAGTCTTGGAAAACAACGAAGTCGTGGCGACGGCCGACCCGAATTTCGAATTGCTTAAGAAAATGCATCCCTACGCCGTCGCCATCACGGCGCCGGGCAAGTCCGAGGACTTCGTCTCGCGCTATTTCGCGCCGTCATACGGGATCTCCGAAGACTACGTGACTGGCTCTCTCCATTGCGCATTGGCGCCATACTGGGCACGCCATCTTGGAAGGAACCATCTCACGGCTCGTCAGCTTTCCTCTCGTGGCGGAGTTTTGACCTGCGAGATGGCCGGCGACCGGGTTCGCCTCACGGGAAACGCAATCCTCACAATGCAGGGGACGTTGCAGATTTAACGAGCCACTTCAAGGTACTAAGTGCTTCGCTCGCAGGAAATCGCGTGCAACGTTTTGCGGGTCCTCGTGCTGCGCATCGACGGAATAGTTCATCTTCTGCATGTCTGCGTCTGAAATTGTGTCTCGAAGAGCGGCAAGAGCGGCAACTACGTCGGGGTGTTCCATCGCGGTCTGCTGCCGGACGATTGGCACAGCCTCGTAAGGTGGGAAGTAATGGCGATCATCTTCGAGCACAAACAAATCGAGGGCAGGGATCAGGCCGTCAGTCGCATTACCGCCCGCGAAATCGATCTGATGATCTTTCAAAGCGCGAGCCAGCAGGCCCAGGTCCATGATTCGTGGAGGCTCGTTGAAATGTAGCCCATACGTTGCCGCCATTCCTCGGAAACCATCGGGCCTTTCCATGAATTCGTAACCGAAACCGGCCCGCCATTGCGGAGAGAGTTGTGCTGCCTGCGTGAGAGTTCGGATGTTCAATCGGCGCGCATCTTCTCCGCGGATCTCCATCGCGAACGTGTCGTTGAAGCCGAATGGAGGGCCGAGCGTCAAGCCGAAGCGGCGCTCATATTCGCTCTTTACGCGCTCGTAGACCTGTTTTTTCTCGGTTGCGGGCTTTTCTTTCAGCACCGCAGTCAACGCCGTACCGGTGTACTCGGGATAGATATCGATGCGTCCGGCAAGCATCGCCTGCTGACAGATGTAGGTTCCCGCGAGATAAAAACGACGCTCAACTTTAAGGCCAGTATGCGCTTCAATCTGTTGCGCGATGAGTTCACCCAGAATGAAAGATTCGGTGAAATTCTTCGAACCGACGACGATGCGATTGCCGTGCGACGGCGAACATGAAGTGCATACTAAGAGAAGGGGCATCACGCCGCAAAAAGTAATCTTGGCAAAACTCATCGCGGACGCAGCCGCCTTTCGGCCCAGCCCACTGTAAAATCGGCGAGCAATGCCAGAATAGCCGCTGGAATAGCGCCTGCGAGGATGACGCGATCGTCAACCATCGCGAGCCCACGGAAAATGAATTCCCCAAGCCCTCCCGCTCCAATCGCAGCAGCAATGGTTGCCAGGCCCACTGAGATCACTGCTGCAATCCGCACTCCCGACAAGATCACACTCGCGGCAAGTGGAAGTTCCACCTGATACAGAAGTTGCGACTCGGTCATTCCCATGCCGCGCCCGGCCTCGATCACGGCGGCATCGACTCCGTGGATTCCGGCATATGTATTCCGAATGATGGGCAAGAGTGCGTACAGCGTAAGAGCCAGAATCGCGAGACGGTCAGAGCGAGCCCCTAACCAAGGCACTGGGAGTAGAAATCCGAATAAGGCAAGAGCCGGAATCGTCTGAATGATGTTCGCGGTCGCGAGTACAGGTTTGTTCCAGGTGGTTCGATGGGCAATCACAATTCCAAGCGGAATCCCGATGAGCATCGCCAATATCGTGGAGATTCCCACCAGCCAGAGATGTTCAAGGGTCAACTGCAGCACCTGCGTGTGGTTCTGTATCAAGAAGCGGAGGAAGCTCATGATGCTCCCCGATCCGCCGCCGAGTCCAATCCACCACCAAAGGCTCGCACGTAGGCTGCTGCCCAAGGATCTTCTGATTGCAAGAATTCCTTAGGTGTCAGCAGCGTAACGAGTTTTCCAGCTTCCATCAGCGCGATCCGGGAGCCTAGCCGTAAAGCCTCTCTTAGATCGTGCGTCACGAATACAACTGTCTTGTGCAACCTTTGCTGCAGCTGAAGAAACTCTCGCTGCAGTTCGTCTCGGGTTAGAGGATCAAGAGCGGCGAACGGTTCATCCATCAGCAAAATCTCTGGGTCCGCTGCGAGCGCACGTGCCACTCCAACCCTTTGCCGCTGACCTCCAGAAAGTTGATGAGGATAGCGGTCCGCTAATTCTGGAGAGAGGCCCACCACTTGCAACAACTCCTTCGTGCGCGCGCTGATTCGATTCTTCTCCCATTTTTCAAGCTTCGGAACTAATCCAATGTTCTTCGCGACGGTGTAATGCGGAAAGAGTCCGGCCTCCTGAATCACGTATCCGATACCGCGTCGCAAGCGGATCACGTCGCCTTGATCGTTCGGCGAGCCGTTGACAAGAATCGTTCCTGATGTTGGTGAGACCAGACGATTGATGAGCTTTAGCGTCGTAGTCTTTCCGGACCCGCTGCGCCCCAGCAAAACCAGAATCTCTCCACGCGCAACCTGCAGACCTAAATCAATGAGGACCTGAGTGCTTCCGATGCGATAAGAAACATCGCGGAATTCGATCACAGGAGTTCGGGCGTCAGTCTGCACCAGCCCAGCATACCGGAGACTCGAACTTGTCCCAAAGCCGCAGTGATCAGCCCAGCCGATTTGCATTCGGCAGATACCTTGGCGACAATTTGGGCATGGCGAGATCGGGCGATGGCACCCAGACCGACAAGCCGCGGAAAGAAGCATTCTCACCTGGCGCGTTGGTCATCGCGACACTATCGAATCCGCGCGAAAAGTTTTGGGGAATGATCCTCGCACTCGCGCCCGCAGGGCTCAGCCTGAGCGGCGTCGAGCTTGCTTCCTTTGAAGATCTCGCCGCGATGGCGCGAGACGGCGAGCCCTTCACCCCGGCCGTGGTCTTCTTCCCGATGCATCGAATTGAGCGCGTTGAACTCGACTTGCCAGATGGCAACCTGCCGTCGCTCTCGCAACGTTTTCTCGCTAAGACAAGCCTCGAACCAACTGTGGCCCTCGCTCCCAAACTCTTCGAGCAAGCCGGCCAAGCCACAGTAAAATCCAAATCGAAGAAGGAGCGCGCGTGAAGCTCTCGCAAGTTCTGACCGCTCCCAATCAGCTCACACTCCTGCGGATGATCTTCGTACCCTTCATCGTGATCCATCTGGTAGACGGACATTATCTCTGGGCGCTCATCGTCTTCGTGATTGCGGGCTTTAGCGACGGTCTTGACGGCCTTCTTGCCCGCACCTTGCATCAGCAAACTTTGCTTGGCCAGTACTTGGATCCCATAGCTGACAAGCTGCTGCTAAGCACCGTTTTCTTGGTGCTGTCGATTCTTCACAAGATTCCGTGGAAATACACAGTCGTGGTCTTCAGCCGGGATATTTCCATTCTGGCGGCCAGCGCTGTGCTGTTCGCAATCGCAGGGCTGCGCAACTTCAAACCCAGCATCTTCGGAAAAGCGAATACTGTGTCACAGATCGCCGCGGTCTTTTTCGTTCTCTTGCTGCAAGTACATACCGTGCGTTGGGTCTGGATCGCGCGCACCGTCTTTCTGCGAGCGACTTTCCTCTTTACGATTGTCTCTGCTCTCCACTACTTGATCCTTGTGCAACAGCGACTCCGCAACCATCAGCATGCATTGCCGCCCCATCCTACAAGTACTTGATCGCGGCAGTGCAGTTTCAACCAATCTTGTCATTCCGACGAGTCGCGTAGCGACGACGGAGGAATCTGCTGGCCTGTCTTGCACAACAGCATCGACCCTCCGGAAGGGACCTGCCGCAATACTCGCGGCTGGGTCGATCGTCTGTTCTCAAACCGCAGCGCTACATCCTTCTCGATCCATTTGACCGATATTTCCAACGCCCCCTAGAATCATAAGTTCGTCTCAGAGGCTCGTTTCAACAGCAAAAAGTCAACATGGCCCTTCGTCTTTTCAATACGATGTCGTCGCAGATCGAGGATTTCCGTCCGCTGCGCGACTCTGAAGTTCGCATGTACGCCTGCGGCCCTACCGTTTACGATTACGGGCATATCGGAAACTTCCGGACGTTCATCGCGGTCGATCTGCTGCGCAGATTTCTCCGCCAAAGCGGATATCAAGTTCGCCACGTCATGAACATTACTGACGTCGATGACAAGATCATCCGAAACTCCGCGCGCGACGGCGTCACCGTGCAGCAGTACACCGCGAAATACGAAAAGGCATTTCTGGAAGATGCCGCAATGATTGACATCGAGCAGCCAATCCTCGTTCACGCCACGGAACACATTCCCGAGATGGCGGAGTTCGTTGCGAAGTTGGTCGATAAAGGAGTTGCTTATCGAACGGAGGACGGCTCGTACTACTTTCGAATCGCGAAGTTCCCCGAGTACGGCAAGCTCTCGAAAAAAGATTTCTCCAGCATGCTTGACGGCGCTCGCGTTGACGTCGATGAATATGACAAAGATAGCGCCCGCGATTTTGCGCTCTGGAAAGCTCCCAAGCCCGGGGAGGCTTTTTGGGAAACGAAGATCGGGCCGGGACGGCCAGGCTGGCATCTCGAATGTTCCGTGATGTCGATGGAGGAACTCGGCGAAAGTTTCGATCTGCATGCGGGTGGAGAAGATCTCGTCTTCCCGCATCACGAAAATGAAATCGCGCAATCCGAATCGTTGACCGGAAAACCGTTCGCGCATTTCTGGTTTCACGCGCGCTTCCTGTTGGTCGAAGGCGAGAAGATGTCGAAGAGTCTTGGCAACTTCTTCACGCTTCGCGACCTGGTTCTCAAGGGACACAAGCCTTCGTCTATCCGCTATCTGCTCACGTCAGTTCCTTACCGCAGTCAGTTGAATTTTACTTTCGACGGGTTGAAACAGGCGGCGGTATCGGTGGAGCGGCTGCGCAACTTCCGCCTTCGACTTACGGCAGGTACGTTTACGGAAGGTGCGAATCCGCAGATTCAGACTCTCGCAACAGAGTCGGCCAATCGCATGCGTGCCGCTCTGGAAGACGATCTCAATACGGCGCAAGCACAGGCCGCGGTCTTCGAGATGATTCGGCAGGCAAATACCGCGCTAGATGCCGGAGAAGTGAAGAAAGATGACGTCCCTGCGTTGCTTGGCACGCTGACCAAGTTCGACGAAATATTCGCCGTCCTCGAAGATACGGATGTGCCCAAGATGAAGCACGTAATGGATTGGGCAAAAAATGAACACCGCGAGAAAGATATCAGCGACGAGTTGCACACGGCAGTCCAAAGCGGGGCGCTTTCCCATGCCGAGATCGACGCCAAGATCGTGGAAATGAAAGCTGCTCGTACCGCCCGCGACTTCAAGAAGTCTGATGCGATTCGCGCAGAACTGACTGAGGCAGGCATTCTGGTGGAAATCACCAAAGATGGAATCCGCTGGCGAAGAAAGTGACTGCGCTTAGGGCGGCCTCGGCCGCCAGTGTTAAGCTGAAAGCTGTTTGCTGAGAGCTGACAGCTCCTTGAAGTCCTTCGACGAATACCTCCGCGATGCCGAACTAGCCCATGGCCACCTCTGCGCTGGGCAAGTGCTCGGCGTGCGCCTAGCGATGCTGGGATTGCAGAAACTCGGCATCGACGATCCGCACGGAAAAGATCGCAAACGGCTGGTGACGTTTGTTGAGATCGATCGCTGCGCGACGGACGCAGTTGGTGTAGTTACCGGCTGTCGCCTCGGTAAGCGAGCGTTGAAGTTTCGCGATTGGGGCAAGATGGCGGCGACATTCGTCGATGTATCCACGGGAAAAGCCGTCCGGATTGCTGCGAAAGAATCTTCGAAGGCGCTGGCCAAGCAACTGCATCCTGAAATCGAAAATAAGAACCAGCAGCAGATGCTTGCTTACCGCGAGATTCCGGATGACGACCTGTTCTCGACGCAATGGGTGAAGGTCGAACTTCCACCGGAGGAGTTTCCGGGATACAAGGGCGAACGCATCGCGTGCGATCAATGCGGCGAAGGGATTAACTTTCGGCGCGAAGTACGAAGAGATGGACGGGTGTTCTGCCAGGGCTGCGCGGGTGGGAGCTACTACGAAGTCCTGGACAAATTGTGAGACTGCTCGAATGCGTGAGCCACGCTAAGGATCGAGCCTTCGTCGAAGTGCTTTCCGAGAATCTGTAGGCCGATTGGAAGTTTTTCTTTCGTTTCTCCGCACGGAATTGAGATTCCCGGAATTCCTGCGAGATCTGCCGTGACCGTGTAGATATCGGCAAGGTACATGGCGAGCGGGTCGTTCGATTTTTCCCCGAGGCGGAACGCTGCGGTTGGGCTGGTTGGCGTCACAATTGCGTCGACTTTCTGGAAGGCTTGCTCGAAATCGCGGGTCAGGAGCGTTCGCACTTTCTGTGCTTTCAAGTAGTAGGCGTCGTAATATCCGGCGCTCAGCGCGTAGGTGCCGAGCATGATGCGGCGCTTCACTTCTGGGCCAAAACCTTCGTCACGGCTGCGACGGTACATCTCAGAGAGAGTCTTCACACCGCGGGCGCGGTGGCTGTAGCGAACTCCGTCATATCGTGCCAGGTTCGATGAGGCTTCGGCGGTCGCGATCAGGTAGTACGTCGGAATTGCGTACGGAGTGTGCGGAAGCGAAACGGAAACGACCTCGCAACCTAGAGCCTTCAACTTATCGATTGCGGATTCGACCGCGTGACGGACTTCATCGTCCAATCCTTCGCCGAAATATTCTTTTGCGACGCCGAGTTTCAATCCGCGAACAGGCTTCTCGAGTCCGGCAACATAGTCCGGGACAGGAACTTCGGCGGAAGTGGAGTCCATCGGATCGCGGCCGGCAATCGTTTGAAGCACCAGCGCGGCGTCTTTGACATTCTTGGTCAGCGGACCGATGTGGTCGAGTGAAGATGCGAATGCAATGAGACCGTAGCGCGAGACGCGGCCGTAGGTGGGCATCAGGCCAACTACGCCGCAGAACGATGCAGGCTGACGAATCGATCCTCCGGTGTCTGATCCGAGAGTGAACACCGCCATGTCGGCCGCGACAGCTGCGGCGGAGCCTCCGGACGATCCACCGGGGACGCGCGACAGATCCCGGGGATTGCGCACGGGATGATATGCAGAGTTCTCGTTCGACGAGCCCATCGCGAACTCGTCGCAGTTCATCTTGCCGAGGACGACGGCTCCGGCGGCTTCGAGACGTGCGACCGCGGTGCAATCATACGGAGGAACGTACTTCTCCAGAATCTTCGAGCCCGCGGTGGTGCGAACACCGCGAGTGCTCATCACGTCTTTGATGCCGACCGGCACGCCTGCGAGCGGCGGAAGCGACTTCCCTTCGGCGGCCATGCGGTCGATTCGATCGGCTTGCTCAAGTGCGCGGTCTTTCGAGAGCGTGAGATACGCGCCGATCTGACCGTCTTCGCGCTGAATGCGTTCGTAGTGCGCCTGGACCAGCGCGAGCGCAGTAGTCTTCCGCTCCTGAACAGCGGAGCGAGCGGCGTCGATCGTGAGTGATGTCAGATCCATTGATGATAGGTTAGCGTTCGATCACCTTGGGGACGCGGAAGAAATCTTCATCGGCATCGGGAGCATTCGCTAACGCTTCGTTGTGTGGAAGCGATTTTCTTAAGCCCTCGAGAATATCTTCGCGAGATGCATATGCGAATCGCTCGCTGCCCTGCTTTTGTTCGTCGACTCCGTAACGGTCGGAAACCTGTGCCATTGGCTGGACGTCGCTGGTGTCGAGCTCGTTCAGACGGTCGACGTAATCGAGAATCGAGTTCAAGTCGCGCAGCATTCCGGTGCGCTCTTCGGGCGTCAAATCCAGATTCGCGAGGTCTGCGACGTAGGCAACGTCTTTCTCGGTGACTTTCATGAAAGCGTTTAGCGAGGTCCTTTCTGGGAATCCTCGGGAGGCAGCACCACGAACTCGATCTTGCGAACGGCTTCAGCCGTGTAACGATTGATGAGGGCGAGGTAGCGGGGAGCGAGCGAGATCAATTCGGATCTCCATCCTGCGTCTGCAACGCCGATTCGAAGCACGCCATCGGCAAAACCGAGGGCGCGGGTGCGCTCCGCGACCGCCGATCCGCAGACGACTGGCCACGCGAACAACGGGCCTTGGCCTACCGGCACTTGGCGCAGCGAGCGCGCTACGATTTTTTCCAGATCTGAACCGACCGATTCCAATTAAGCTCCAATTGCCAGGAGAATTTTGATTCTAGCATCTGCAAAATCATCAACCACCAAGGGCACGAAGGTCCATGAAGGAAAATTGTTGCAGCTTCGTGCGCCTGAATCTCACGCTGGAAATTCGCGTTGGACAAACTCCAGGGCTGCCTCGCGCGACGGCAGGCGGCCTTCTAGTTGCGCGTCTTCGACAGCGTCCAAAATCTCGCGAAACTTTGGGCCTGGCGAATGTCCGGCGGCGATCAAATCGTCTCCGGTGACAAGCGGGCGCGGGCGCATTGTTTCCGGCGGAATTTCTGCTTGCTTCTGCTGAATAAATTCGAACGTGCGCAGATTTCGATTGCTGGCAAGACAGTCGGCCCGGTGCAGCGCCAAGTGATCGTCAAAACTCGGCAAGCGCAGGAACTTCTTGAGTGTCGATTCGCTCATCTTCATCGCGTCGGCGAAACGCATGTGATTGTCGACTAGCGCCAGAATCTGCTGCGTGTCGTCGTTTGAGAAGCGCAAGCGGCGGCAGGTTTCTTCGGCGATTTTGACGCCCACGTCGACATGTCCGTCGAAGCGGATGCGGTCGGGAGCGACGCGAAATGTTGCGGGCTTGCCGACGTCGTGCAGCAGCGCGCCCCACGCCAGCGTCGCCGGACACGGTTGCGGCAGGTAGTCGAGCAGGAGCAACGTGTGCACGAAGACGTCGCCTTCGGGATGAAACTCGGGCGGCTGCTCGACTCCTTTCATGCGTGAAATTTCCGGCAGCACCTCGGGCAGAAGGCCGCTTTCGTCGAGCAACTGGAAAGCACGGTGCGGGTGGCCTTCGGTCAACATGCGCGTGAGTTCGTCGCGGACGCGCTCGCGTGAGACGACGGCAATTTCGTGCGCGAGTTTCCGCATCGCGGCGAACGTCTGCGGCTCGATTGCGTATTCGAACCTTGCCGCGAATCGGATGGCTCGCAGCATGCGGAGCTTGTCTTCGGCGAAGCGGCGCTCGGGATCTCCTATCGCGCGGATCATGCCTCGCTTCAGATCGTCGCGGCCTCCGACGTAGTCGAGGACTTCGCCGCTGACCGGATCGAGCATCATGCCGTTGATGGTGAAATCGCGGCGGGCGACGTCCTCGCGGGGATCCTGGCTGAAGCGGACTTCGTCCGGGTGGCGTCCGTCAGAGTAGCCGATGTCACTGCGGAACGTGGCGACCTCGATGCAACCGGAATGCGTGCCGCCCTGGCTGTCCGCGGATTTCGATGTCGGAGCGGGGACGAGCACGACTCCGAACTGTGCGCCGACCGCGTAGGTGTCAGGAAAGATTTCCATCACCTGACGCGGGGTGGCGTTGGTGGCGACGTCGTAATCCTTGGGCGGGCGATCGAGCAGGAGGTCGCGGACGCATCCTCCGGCGAAGTAGGCTTGGAATCCGTGCTGGCGCAGGGTTTCGACGATCGACTTGGCAAATTCTCTCATCGGCTGAGTTCGATGATAACGCTAGGGCGCGTGAGTGACAGCCCGGGGTCGGAGCAATCGAATACAGCGAAGCGAAAATTTCTACCAATCACCGCAAAATATTGTGGTGAAAGGACTTCCGGATTTGCGGACTGCGATTTCGCCCGTAAAATACTGCAAATAAGGAATTTAAACGCAAAATATTAGAAAATAAGGAGTTGCGTTGTGATCTGTGGGTGGGAGCGCAGAAAATACTTTTGTATCGAAATTGCGCAAAATATTGATTACAGGATGGTTACGGGCGCAGTAGCCGACGAAAGATTCGTAAAATATTGTCAAAGAACGACTTACTCGCAGAATCTTCCAGAATAGAGAGTTAGCGATTCTAGACGAAATCCCCACTTCTCGCTCAAAGGACGCGCGAGAAATGGGGCACTCATCTCCCGATACGGATAATCTGCGGTGCACTGTGCACGCTTCCATTGTGCGCTTTTGGTATCGAGGGTCAAGGTTAGATGTCACACGAAAATGCGATTTTGCCTGTGGAAAAGTTTGATGGTCCCGAGTCGCGAGGAGGCGAACGTGCACGGGTTGTTCGACTTCACGAATGGGACGAAGCTCGTCTAAAGGGATCAGGCGTCCCTACGGGACGCGTCTTAATCTCTTCAGCGTTCCCGGCTTGAAGCGCCGGGCTATTGTCAGACGCCCTCTGGGGCGTGCATTCTTACGCCGCTTCGCGGCTACCATCTGCAAGCTATAAGATGAATTTCATGGCGGATGCTTACATACTTGGGATTGAGAGTTCTTGTGATGAGACGGCGGCGGCTGTGGTGCGCTGTGGTGAAAAACTGATCTCGAATGTGGTGGCTTC